>Ga0247816_10000670_pt1 | contig 18657 bp, 17 predicted proteins | sample UWRJL209509C1_FD_179930 | JGI IMG/M metagenome (GOLD analysis project Ga0247816, IMG submission 179930) | Plant litter microbial communities from Arlington Agricultural Research Station in Wisconsin, United States - UWRJ-L209-509C-1 | ecosystem: Environmental > Terrestrial > Plant litter >...
ACGTTTCCCTGATCCAATGGCTAATCCATATTTAGCTTTTGCAGCAATGCTAATGGCTGGTATCGACGGCGTTATGAATAAAATCCACCCAGGTGATGCTGCTGATAAGAATTTATATGATTTGCCCCCTGAAGAAGATTTAAAAATTCCAACAGTCTGTCATTCTTTAGATCAAGCTTTAGAAGCTTTAGATAAAGATAGGGAATTTTTAACTAGAGGCGGAGTGTTTAGCGATAACATGATTGATGCTTATATTGAATTAAAAATGGAAGAAGTTACTAGATTTAGAATGGCAGCACATCCTTTAGAATTTGAGATGTATTACTCTTTATAGTAGTTTTTTAAAAATTTCGGTTTTATTTTAACTAGATAAATCCGAAATTTAAATTAAGGCAAGTATCCCCTCATAGCATGTAAGGTGCAGTCAACTGCTAAAATCTTGGCAGTTAATCTATAAAAAACACCTATTTATACATTTTTAACACATGTTTATTAAAATGTTTAAGCTTACGTGCTATGAGGGGATACTTACCAAATTTTTTATGAAAAAAATGTTAGTGGTATTTAAATAATTTAGTTAGCTACTCCCTAACAATATGTAAAATCTATTTTTAGATTAAAAATATAAATATTTAAGTTCAAAACTACTTAAAAAAGATCAAAAAAATAAGTAATGTATAGAAGTTATGTATCAAAGCTAAATAAGCTTGCAGGAGTAGAACTAATAATAGAGGAAATGAAAATATTATTATATTGTGATAAACTAATAAACATTTTGTAAATATATATAGATTTTATGCCTTATACTGATTATAAAAAACATGCATATGTAGACTATTCAAACGCAATAACAGTTATTACAGACGGTTATATTAATAGTTCAAAAATTACCATTGAGAAGAATCTTATAGATATAACTATTAGCTGCTCTAATAATCAAAACGGTACTATTACTCGGCATACTTACACATGTAACGATGATGATCATCCTGTAGATATACCTTCAGTAACAATAAATCAAGCTTTTGAGTCTCATTTTAACAATCATAAAAAATGTTCAAACAATAAATAGATTTTTTGCTGGTATTTTTTTTAGCAGATAATTAAAATTTATATTTTTAACCTTAAATTTAATTCGCCTGCTTTATCATTATTTTTTGCAATATTGGTAAAGCATTAGCAGCTTTGAAAGCTATTTTTAATAAACTTGATGAAAAATTATTAATTTCATATAGGCTATTAGTAATAAAAGCTAGTTTAAATATATCTATACTTCTTTGAGCAGAAAATCTACGTAAACGGTTATTTAGCTGTGCTGTATTACAACTATTATCTAAAGTAGTTAATAAAACATCTACATCTCTTAATCCAATGTTTAACCCCTGTCCAGCCAATGGATGTATTCGATGTGCTGCATCTCCAATTAATAAAGTTCTTTGTTCAAAGAATTTATTTATATATTTTAAACCTAAAGGAAAGGTTTTTATTTCTTGTACACATGAAGATATTTGCAGTTTTTTTATATCTTGAATATTGTGGTTTAAAACTTGAATTATATCTTGCATTAAAATCTCGTGGCTTTTATGACTGCTCCAAATCAAACAAAATTGATTACTGGGCATTGGTAGTAAGGCAATAATGTCTTTATCATAAAACCATTGATAAGATTGCCCATTATGTGGAATATCAGCTTGTAAAATAGTTGTTATAGCAATATGCTGGTAATCTTTTTCAATAATTTTAATATCCTTAAAATAATTAATAGCATTTCCTTGTGTAACTATTAATAAGTCAGTTTTGATTTTTTCATGATTTTCAATAGTTAATGTATTTGTGTATCCATCAAAATAATTAGATATATTATCGGCATGTATTTTTTTTATTCTAGATGTAAAATTCAGGGCTGACATTAATATATTATCTAAATCATGAGTTTGTATAATATAAGCTAGCTCTGATTCTAAATTTTTATAAGCATCTATATTTAAATCAATATTAGTAGTCCCTATGTTCATTGCATCAATAGCTTGAATACTATTTGGATCAAACATATGCCAAATATTTAATTTGTGTAGTAGTTTGATAGAACTTTGTGATAGTGCAATTGGTCTAGATATAGAGTTATATTTAGGGCAAATCCAATCTATTTCATGATTAGTCTGCGATAAACCAAGGGCTAAAACTTTAGTAACTATTGAATTGCCATAGAGACTTATATGCATGTTAAATTAATTGTTTATCTTTTAATAATTGTTGTAATTCACCTGTTTGATACATTTCATTTAATATATCACTGCCGCCAAGAAATTCGCCTTTAACATAAATTTGCGGAATGGTCGGCCAGTTAGAAAATTCTTTAATACCTTGCCGCATTTCATTATCTTCTAAAATATTAATATCAGCAAAATCTATATTACAAGCTTTTAAAATTTGCACAGCACGGCCTGAAAATCCGCATTGTGGAAATTGTTTATTACCTTTCATAAACAATACTACATTATTATTTTCTAATAATTGTTGAATTTTTTGTTGGATATCCATAATATGTCCTTATAAAATATAACGTGATAAATCTTGGTTTTGAGCTAAATCTTTTAAGTGTGTATCAATATCTTCAACACCTAAACATATAGTTTTCTCAATCATGTCAGGGGCTTCAAAAGATAATTTTTCTAATAATTTTTCCAAAACAGTATATAATCTTCTAGCACCGATATTTTCTACTCTTTCATTGACTGCATAAGCTATTTCAGCTATTTTACGAATAGATTCACGGCTAAAACTTAAATCAATATTTTCGGTTTTTAATAATGCTTGATATTGCTTAATTAAACTAGTGTCAGGCTCGATTAATATAGCTTCAAAATCTTCAATCGATAAAGAGCTAAGTTCAACTCTGATAGGAAATCTGCCTTGTAATTCTGGAATTAAATCAGAGGGTTTTGATATATGAAATGCACCAGAAGCTATAAATAAAATATGGTTAGTACTAATAATGCCATATTTTGTATTTACACTAGTCCCCTCAACTAAAGGCAATAAATCACGCTGTACACCTTGTCTTGATACATCAGCACTTTGAGTGCCTCTAGTAGCTATTTTATCAATTTCATCTAAAAATACAATACCATTTTGCTCAACTAAATTTAAAGCATTTTTCTTAATTTCTTCTTCATTAATTAATAAGCTCGCTTCTTGTTCAGTTAATATTTTCAAGGCCTCAGTAATTTTCACAGTTTTAGATTTAGTTTTTGAACTAGCGCCAAACATTCCTTTTAATTGTTCTAAAGCATCTTCCATACCAGGAGGGCTTAAAATATCCATTTGCATAGAAACTTGAACATCAATAGTAATTTCTTTATTATCCATTTCCCCTTGCCGTAACTTTTTACGCAGCATTTGTCTAGTAGTATTAGAATTTTTTTCTTCAGCACTAACTAACGGGTCTAGCGGCAATAATATATCTAATATTTTATCCTCCGCCTTATCATAGGCTAAGGCTTGTTTATTTTTAACTGCTAGCTGGCGTTCTTGTTTAATTGCCATCTCTACTAAATCACGGATAATTGTTTCAACATCTTTACCAACATAGCCAACTTCAGTAAACTTAGTAGCCTCTACTTTAATAAAAGGGGCATTAGCTAGTTTAGCTAATCTTCTAGCTATTTCAGTTTTGCCTACACCAGTTGGGCCTATCATTAAAATATTTTTTGGAGTTATTTCACTTTTCATTGGTTCACTAACCTGCTGCCTTCTCCAACGATTACGCAGTGCAATAGCTACAGCTTTTTTAGCTTTATTTTGCCCAATGATAAATTTATCTAATTCAGAGACTATTTCAGCGGGGGTCATTATAGAATTCATATACAAATCATTAAAATTATTGTAGTGATTTTAATTATATCATAATATCTAATTATAAATTAAGATAAGTAGCCCTATAATAAGTAAAATATTGTAGAAGTTAAATTTTGTTTGGTAAATTAGCATTATTATTTAATTAAGCGAAAATAATTTTTATTTTAGTATAAAATGTTGTATTATATATTAAACTACATACACGAGAAGTATAATTAAAAAGGTATAAAAATGAGCAAAGGGCAGCAATTACAAGATCCATATTTAAATACATTGCGTAAAGAACATGTATCTGTATCAATTTATTTAGTTAATGGAATTAAGCTACAAGGAATAATAGAATCATTTGACCAATATGTGATTTTACTTCGCAATACAGTTACGCAGATGGTATATAAACATGCAGTGTCTACTATAGTGCCTAATAAAGCAGTAAATTTTAAATTAGATGAAATACCAGAAGAGATAAAAGCTTAATTACTTTAATTATTTAAGTTTAAATTTAAAAAAAGCACTTATTAAATTCTAAAGTGCTTTTTATATTTAAATAAGGAAGTATCCCCTCATAGCACGTAGTGCAGTCAACTGCTAAAATCTTGCAGTTAATCTATAAAAAACACCTATTTAGACATTTTTAACGCATATTTATAGCTGATTGATAATTAACTGTCATAGTTGTTGTGCTTAAAAATACTCCTAGCTGTACTACATGTACTATCTTCGTCGTATTTTTTTCGCACGCCTATATGCCAATTTATTCTCAATCAGCTATATTAAAATGTTTAAGCTTACGTGCTATGAGGGGGTACTTACCTTAAATAATCTATTTTTGATGTGGTTTATCATGTATATGATTATGATTTATTGGGTTCTCATCGCTATGATTTTGTGTTGGCGGATTAATGATTGATGGATTATTCTTAATAATATTTGTCTCACTATGTTCATATTTGTTGCTATGATTATGCTTAGATAAAAAGCTTTGCGGAATAAATTTAGGTATAATATTAGCTAATATAACGTAAGATATAAAACTTATTACTAATATAAATATTATTGATTTTATATGCTTTTCATTATAATAATCTTTATATGCAAGTGTAACAAAAGCTAATACTAAGCCTATTGAAAATAATACTGCCCCATACATTGGATTATCTAAGTAATGTTGTATACTTCCACTTAGCATTCCTGTTCCAAAAGCTAGTCCAATAGTTAAAAATAATAATTTTGAACCAACTTTGATATTTTTTAATTTATATTCTAAATAGTTACCTACAACAGTTAATAAAATACCAAAACTAATTAAGACAATATACTTAATATTATTACCGCCTAAAGTACCTGCATGTACTATAGAGCCTGACAGTAATCCTATACCAAGATATTTACACAAATGTATAATAAAATTATATTTTAGTTCTCTGTTCATATTAATCCTTTTTTTAATATATGTTGTGTAATTTGATTTATTTTTTAGCTGATGTATTTTTCATATAATTTTTAGTAAATCCTTCGCTGGCAATTTGATAATATGTGATAGCTTGGTTTACTAAAGGTGGTAATTCTTTAATTTCTTTTTGTGTAGGATTTTTGAATTTGCCTTGTGTTATAATACTATTATCTTTTGCATTCATTATTTGCCAAACTTTTTGTGGTTTTAATTGAACAATTTTATTATCTTTATACATGCCCACAGTTTGATAGTTAGCAATAAAAGCTCTTTGATTATTTTGGCCCTGAGATAAAATATCTTGACCAAAAAATTTAGATTCGTAGTTAATATTTAACATATTTAAAAGAGTTGGGGCAATATCAATTTGTGAAGCTATATAATCAATTTTTTTTGGTTTTATATAGTTTGGAGCATAAATCATTAATGGAATATGAAATTTTTCAATCGGTAAATCAGTTTTACCCCTTGAAGATGCACAGTGGTCGGCTACTATTACAAATATAGTATTTTTAAACCAAGGTTTGTCTTTAGCACGGTTGATAAAATCGCCGATTGCCCAATCTGTATATTTAACTGCACCTTCACGATTAGTTTTTGATGAAATATCAATTCTGCCGTTTGGATATGTGAATGGTCTATGATTGGATGTAGTCATTATATGAGCAAAGAATGGTTTTTTTTCTTTAAATTTAGTATCTAATTGCCTTAAACTTAAGGTAAATAAATCTTCATCAGCTACGCCCCATATATTTTGATAATGAATATCTTTTTTATCTAAAAATTCTCTATCAATAACCTCATAATGATTATTAGAGAAAAAATACTTCATATTATCAAAATAACTATAACCGCCATAAATATACATTGGGCTATAGCCTTGATTTTTTAACACATAACCTAAAGAGAATAAGTTTTCATTATTAGGTCTTTTAACAATTGAGTTACCTGGTGTTGGTAATATTCCTAAAGATAAAGCTTCAAGACCCCTTACAGTTCTAGTACCTGTTGCATATAAATTAGTAAATAATAAACTCTCAAGAGCTAATTTATCTAAATTGGGGGTAATATTTTGTGTATTACCAAAAGTTCCTAAAAAATCGGCACTTAAACTTTCTACACTAATTAACACAATATTAGGTTTTTTAGTGCTAATATTTATATAATCTGGATTTTTTATACTGTTTACAACATGAATTAATGGATTATTTTGTTGATTATTAGCATATAATTTTGGGCTATGTAATGTTGCATAAAATTCATTATAATTAATTTGGTTATGAAAAAATGCATAGCCAAATTCAAATTGACCATTAGCAGCTAATTGATTGATTTGTATATTAGAGCTAAATTCATTTAAATAAGCAGGCATAAATAAATAGCTTATTATTGCTAGTCCGCTCCATACAAAAAAATATGTAATCTTTTGCGTACATTTTAAAGAATAATTAATTATAGGATTAATTTTTTTCCATAGTATATAAAATATAGCTAAACTAAAGACAAAAATACCTAAAAATATAGGGGTTAAATTATAAGATTCTCTAATATTGCCAATTACTTCGCCTGTATAAATTAAATAGTCTACAGCGATAAAATTAAACCTTGTAGAAAATTCATGCCAAAATACAAATTCACTAGTGGCAATAAAGCTCCAAGCAAAAATTGCTGCTAATAATAATGTACCTAAGACTATTTTATGCGTTTTAATAAATTTATTGGGGACTAAATAGCTAAATAAAACAAAAGGTATTATCCAATAAAAACTAACCGATAAATCATATAATCCGCCTATAATTAAAATAGGTAACAAGTGTTGCGGTAAAAAGATAGAATAATCTTGATTAAAAGCAGTTAGACCAATTCTAGAGATAAAATTTATTGCTAAAAAAGCCAAGATTATGTATATAAATACTTTTGATGAGCATAGAAATTTTTTTATATGATGCATATTTAAAGATAGTTAAATAAAAAGTTAAAGATAAGTTTATTTTTTAATATTATTATATTTATTTAATAGTTGATCTTTAGACTCAGTATGGTCTGGATTTATAGGAATACAAGCAACAGGACAGACTTGCTGGCATTGAGGTTCATCAAAATGTCCCACACATTCAGTACATAGATTAGGATTTATTTGGTAATAATCAAGACCCATTGATATAGCTTGATTAGGGCATTCAGGCTCGCATACATCACAATTTATGCACTCATCAGTTATCATTAATGCCATATTTTCTCTAAAATAATACTTTAAATAATTATACAGTAGGTGGTTTTAATTTCCTAGTTTTATTTATGCAAAAGTATATTTAATAATAGGTAAGTATCCCCCTCATAATATGTAAGCTAAAACATACTAATAAATTTTACAAAAAATAACCAAAATATGTGATTAATATTAATATATTAGCACCTGACACTAGCTTACATATTATGAGGGGGATACTTACCTAATAATATTTCTTTTTCTTATTTTAGTTACAAAATCATCTAAAATAGAATATACCACAGGCACTAAGACTAGAGTTAATATAGAAGATGTGATTACTCCGCCAATTACAGCTTGTCCCATAGGGGCGCGCTGCTCAGAGCCTTCTGATAATCCTAAAGCTAAGGGCAGCATACCAAATATCATAGCTAAAGTTGTCATTAAAATCGGTCTAAGCCTGACTTTTGCTGATAATAATAATGCCTCGGTACGTTCATAATTTTGCGCTCGTAAGTGATTAGCATAATCAACCAATAAAATCGCATTTTTGGTAACTAAACCCATGAGCATAATAAAACCGATTATAGAAAATAAGTTTAATGTAGAACCAAAAATTAATAAGGCTAAAAATACTCCAATTAATGTCATAGGAAGAGATGCCATAATCGCAATCGGTTGAGTGAAACTACCAAACTGTGAAGCTAAAACCATGTATATAAATATAATAGCTAAACCTAAAGCCTGCAGAGCATACATACCGGATTCCGCCATATCTTGATTTGCGCCTTGCGTTACAAATTCGTATCCTGCCGGTAATTTTATTGTATTTAAGGCTTTTTGAATATCTTCACCAATTTCACCTGTTGAACGTGTAAAAGTATTAGCACTAATTAATACTTCTCTAGCTAGATTTTTGCGGTTAATTTGATTAGCGCCTAGCTCATCTTTAATATCAGCTACTTGGTCGATATTGATTAAACCTAAATCATTACTAATTGTACTAGCTGGGTTAGTAATTGGAATAGATTTAAGATTATCGATAGTTCTTTGCTCTTGAGGAATTTGAACTTTTACATCATAATCCTCTTCTTTATCCCGCCATGTTGCTAATTCTTGGCCATTAAACAGCGGGCGTAATGTATTACCAAGTTGTAACAAATTAATGCCTAAATCACTAGCTTCTTCTTTTTTAATTTGTACGGATATAATAGGTTTACTATCTTTTAAACTGCTTTCAATATCAACTAAACCGCTAATTCTACTAAGTTTAGCTATGGTTTGCTTAGAAATTATTTCTAATTGCTTTAAATCTTGTCCCCTAAGGCTTATTAATATTGGTTTATCGCCAAAATTATTTAATGCACCTACATTAGTTACACTAATACCGCCAATTTTTTGTAGAGCTTGTCTAACTGGCTGGGTTAATTCAGCTTGAGTTTGTAAGCGTTGCTTTTTCGGCACTAAAGTAGTATAAATATTAGCATAATTTTTACCTTGTGATATGCCCGTATTAATGGTGGCGTAGGTTGACTTTATTTGCGGCAGTTTTTTTAATTCTTTCTCAACTTGTAAAACTTTAGTTTTGGTATGCTCAATTGATGAGCCGTCAGGAGTGCTAAAAGAAATATTTAATTCGCCAAAATCAGGCGTTGGGACAAATTCTGAGCCTAAAAACTTAGGAATAATAAAGCTTAATAAAAATATTGCAATTGCGCCAATAATACTAATTTTTCTTCTTTTTAAAGCCCAAGCTAAGCATTTTTGATAAAATTCTCCTAACTCTTCCATTTTTTTATCAAATTTATTTACCCAATTAGTAATAAAATTTTTGTTTTTATGTTTAGGTTCATGCCAAATTGAAGACAGCATGGGGTCAAGTGTAAAAGACACTAACATAGAAATTAACACAGCTACTACAACCGTAATACCAAATTGATGAAAAAATTGCCCAATAATTCCGCCCATTAATCCAACTGGTAAAAATACAGCTACAATTGATAAAGTAGTAGCTAAAACCGCTAAACCAATTTCACTAGTTCCATCTAATGAGGCTTGTACATGATCTTTGCCCATAGCAATATGACGCATAATATTTTCACGTACTACAATTGCATCATCAATTAATAAACCAACTGAAATCGACATAGCCATTAAAGTAATAACATTAATAGTAAAACCTAAAAAATACATAAAAGCAAAAGTAGAAATTAGCGAAATAGGTAATGTTAAACCTGTAATAATAGTTGAACGCCAAGAATTTAAGAATAAAAATACTATAATAATAGTTAATAATGCACCTTCAAAAATAGTTTGTTTGACATTAGCAACATTTTGCGTAATTGATTTAGATGAGTCTCTTATAAGTTTTATTTTAGTTCCTATAGGTAATTCTGCTTGAACTTCTGTGATTCTTTTTTTAATGGCATTAGCTACAGCAATAGTATTTTCGCCTTGGGCTTTTAAAACATCAATAGCAATTGAACGTTTCCCATCAAGTAATGCCATACTTTGTAATTCTTCTTCGCCATCAATAATTTTAGCAATATCTTTTAAATATATATTACCGCCAATATGCGCAATAATAATATTTTCAAAATCTTTAATAGATGTTAAACGCCCTTGTATTTGTAAACTTTTTTCAAATAAATTATTTTGAATTGTTCCAGCTGGAATTTCAATGTTTTGGGCTTGTAAAGTATTAATAACTTGGTCAAAACCTATATTATAGGTACGTAATTTTTGTGTATCAATTTGAATCTGTAGCTGCCTTTTAGCACCGCCTACGATATTAATTTGTCCTACACCTCTTACAGTTTCTAAACGTTTTTTTAGCTTTTGTTCAATAAAGGTGGATAAATCTTTAATATCTAAATTTGGATTTTGAATTGAGTAAGAAATAATAGGTCTATCGGCTGGGTCAAAGCGGGAAATAATAGGTTCTTTAATATTATCTTTAAAAGTCGGTTTTACGGCATTAACTTTATCTCTTACATCATTAGTTACACGGGCAATATCTTCAGTTAAATTAAACTGGGCAATAATTACCGATGTTCCTTGATAGGAGCGAGAAGATAGATCTTTCAAACCTGCTACACTATTTATAGCTTCTTCAAGTTTTCTTGACACCTCGCTTTCGACTGATTCCGGCGAAGCTCCGGGATAAGATGTTGTGACAACCACCACAGGAAAAGTTACGTCAGGAAATTCATCAATACTCATTTTTTGTATAGATAAAAAACCTAAAACTACGAGTGCCAACATAACCATGACAGTTAATACTGGATTTTTAATTGCTATTCGAGTAAGCCACATATTAAATAAAGAAAATATTTTTTAAATTGTAACATACAATTCAAAATAGAATTTATAAAGGTAAGTATCCCCTGACAACAAGTAAGGTACTGTCAGGTGTTAAAATATTGGCATTAAGGATATAAAAAATATATGTTTTAGTTATTTATTTGCAATATTTATTAGTATGTTTTATCTGACTTGTTGTCAGGGGATACTTACCTTTATAAAAAATAAATTAGTCCATAAATAAGATAATCGATAATTACAACTATTTTGTGTATATTGTTATACATAATTTATTTTATAGTTGCAAAAATTATTTATTATGTATATCTTATTATAATTCTACGATATAGTGTACAAAATATGTAGATATTTTAAATTTATTTTTAATATTTTATTAATTTAAGGAGAAAATTATGCCAATGAATGCAGTAAATGAGGCGAAAGTGCGTGGGGTTGTTCAGGTTATTTGTGCTTCTACTATAGGTCTTGCAGTGGCTGTTAACGTATCAACAGTTGAGCAAAACTTAAAAAATAATGGGTTCCCGGAAGATTTGTCATATATGTTATCAAAGACAGTAGCATATATAACTCCAATATTAGCTCATCAAATGCCAGGGGAGCAACTAGCGAATTTAACAGTTAAGTATATAAACTCTCAGATGTAAAAATTGCTTTTAAAAGCTTATATATTTGTCTTTTATTAGCATTCTATAAGCTTCTTTATAATATAAATTAATGCAATTCTAATTTACAAACCCTATGCCTCTCATGTAAAATAATCTGTATTCTATTTAAAGCAACTATTATGTCTCTATCTTCAATAAAGGGAATGAATGATATTTTACCTCAAGATATTCATTTATGGCATTTTTTTGAATCCACTGCTAAAGAATGTTTAAAGCAATTTGGCTATCAGGAAATGCGTACGCCAATTTTAGAGCATACCGAAGTATTTGTGCGTGGGATTGGGCAAGTTACTGATATTGTTGAAAAAGAAATGTATTCTTTTAATGATAGTTTAAATGGTGAAAATTTAACCCTTAGACCAGAAGGCACAGCTGCAGCTGTACGTAGTGTAATTCAAAATAATTTATTATATGACGGCGGTAAAAAGTTGTGGTATATAGGTCCTATGTTTAGACATGAAAGACCGCAAAGGGGCAGATACCGCCAATTTCATCAATTGGGTATCGAGTCTTTAGGTTTTATCAGTCCCCAAGCTGATATAGAATTAATTGTATTAGCTACTAGTTTATTTGAAAAATTAGGTATTAATAGTAAATTAGTTTTACATTTAAATTCTTTAGGCAATATAGATGAACGCATGCAGCATAGACAAGCTCTAGTTACATATTTTGAACAAAATATTGATCTTTTAGATGAGGATAGTTTAAAGCGTTTAAAAACTAATCCTTTGCGTATTCTAGATAGTAAAAACCCTAAAATGCAGGATATGATTGAGAAAGCACCTAATATTGGTGATTTTTTATTACAAGAGTCTTTAGAGCATTTTAATAATATTAAACAATTATTAGATAGCTTAGCAATTAAATATATAGTTAATCCACGCTTAGTAAGGGGATTAGATTATTATAACCGTACAGTTTTTGAATGGATAACAGATGAATTGGGAGCACAAGGCACTGTATGCGGAGGGGGCAGATATGATCCGTTAATTGAACTTATGGGCGGTAAAGCAAGTCCTGCAGTAGGTTTGGCTATGGGAATTGAGAGAATACTAGAGTTAATCAAGCTTACAAATTTTGTTAATACTCCTACTTTAGATGCATATATTGTCCATCAACAGAGTATATTAACAGCTTTTAAGGTAGCACAAGAATTAAGACAATATAATTTAAATATATTACAGCATACTAATCCTGACAACATAGAACAAAGTTTAAAAGCACAAATGAAAAAAGCTAATAATAGTAAGGCTAAATTTGCTATTATATTAACTAATGAAGCACAAAATATTATTCAGTGTAAAAATTTAGCAAATGGAGAAAGTAAAAATTTCTCTACTGAACAAATATCACAAATCGCACAATATATTAAGGAAGTAAAATAATGAGCTATGATGTAGATGAACAAGAAAATCTTGATAATATAAAAGCTTGGTGGGATGAAAACGGTAAGCTAATAACTAATATTATTACTGTAGTCTTAATAGGTTTTAGTGCATATTTTGGCTATAAATGGTGGAAAAATCAACAAGAAAATAAAGCGTATAGTTTAGTTGCACAAATTGGCAGTGCGATTGATAATCAAAAAATATCAGATGTAGAAAATCTAGCACACAAATTACAAAAAGATTATCCAAACAGCACTCATACAGCTATTGGAATATTGCGGGCTAGCGATGCTTTATCTAAAAAAGATGCTAATAAAAGTATAAAATTATTAGAACAAGTAGCTAAGAATTCTGATCAAGGTGCATATGCTACTTTAGCAAGTTATAGATTAGCTGGTTTGTTGATTGATAATAAAAAATATGATGAGGCTGTTAATGCTTTAAGTAATGCGCCAAATATTGTATGGCAAGGTTTATTTACTGATAGAATGGGCGATGCTTATATTGCTAAAGGTGATGCTGTTAAAGCTAAACAATCTTATACTCAAGCTTTAAAAATTGCTAAAGATAGTAAAAATTCTGCTTTAGAAAGTTTTGTACAATTAAAAATGAATATCAATAATTCAACAAACTAATATAATGTTAAGATTAAAACTAAGTAATTTTTTTAAACGCCAAATAAACACTGCGATTATCAAAAGAGATCCGAATTTAATGTGTCTGATTATGATTGCTATGTGTATTAGCTGCATTTTTGTATATTCAGCTACAATAGCTATTACTGATTCGCCTAAATTTGCAGCCTATGGACAATTTCATTTTTTATGGCGTCATTTATTATCTATGAGTTTAGGCTTTTTTTCTTTATTGGTAGTTAGAGAAATTAAGCTTTCAACATGGGAAAAAATAGCACCAAAATTATTTATTATTGCATTAATTTGTTTAGTGGCAGTATTAGTTCCAGGAATTGGTAAAGGTGTTAACGGCGCTAAAAGATGGATAGCATTAGGCGTATTAAATTTTCAGCCGTCTGAGCTTATAAAGTTAGCAACTATTTTATACGGAGCAAATTATATTGTCCGTAAAATTGACAAAATGCATTTATTTAAACAAGGTATCCTACCGCTTACTATTGCAGTTAGCCTAATTGGTGTATTGTTATTATTAGAACCTGATATGGGTGCTTTTATGGTAGTGGCATTAATAGCTGGAGGTATATTATTTCTAGGCGGAGCTAACGGCAGATTATTTTTAGTCTTATTAGTTGTGTGTATTATAGTATTTGGTGCTACTATTTATTTTTCTCCTTGGCGGCGTGAGCGTATTTTTGCCTACTTATCCCCATGGAATGAGGCATATGTATTAACCAAAGGCTATCAATTAACTTTATCTTTAATTGCTTTTGGGCATGGTGAATGGTTTGGTAAAGGGATTGGCGGCAGTATTCAAAAATTGCATTATTTACCCGAAGCCCATACTGATTTTATTTTAGCGGTGATTGGCGAAGAACTAGGCTTTGTTGGGTTATTTGGTATGGTAATGTTGTTTTTTACAATTTCTAAAAAAGCTTTTTTAATTGGTAGAACTGCTATTCAATTTCAAAATACCTTTGCAGGATTAGTAGCACAAGGCGTAGGACTGTGGATAGGCGGACAAACTTTTATTAATATGGGAGTAAACTTAGGCTTACTGCCCACTAAAGGACTAACTTTACCTTTAATTAGTTACGGAGGCTCTGCTATTATCATGAATTGTATTGCCATTGGAATATTAATGCGGGTAGACTTTGAAAATCGAGCCATTATGCGTGGCGAAAAAATTTAATTAATGAGAATAATGAGAAATAAAATATGCATATAACTGTCTTACTAGACAAAGCAGTTGATTGTTTAATAACCAAAAAATCAGGTATTTATATTGATGGTACTTTTGGACGGGGCGGGCATAGCCGTAAAATTTTAGATAGTATAGATAATAATGCTAAATTAATGGCTATTGATAAAGACCAAGAAGCTATATTACATGCTCAAAATCAGTTTAAAGATACTAGGTTTAAAATTTTTAATAGTAGTTTTGCGGATATTAAAGATATTTTAAGGCAAGAAAATTTACCCAATAATAGCATCACAGGAATTTTATTAGATTTAGGTATAAGTTCGCCGCAGATTGATGAAGCTAGCCGAGGATTCTCATTTATGCGTAATGGCGAACTTGATATGCGTATGGATACTTCTAATGGTAAACCGCTTAGAGAATTAATTCCTCTTTTATCCTATGAAGAATTAAGCGATATTATTTTTAAATACGGCGAAGAGAAACAATCTAGAAAAATTGCTAGGGCAATTAAAGATTATGCATATCCTATTAACGATACTTTAACTTTAGCTAGTATTATTGCTCGAATTATTCCAAAAAAATCAGCACAGCATCCAGCTACTAAAACCTTTCAAGCATTGAGAATTTACATTAATAAAGAATTAGAAGATTTAGAAAATATATTGGATTTAATCCCATCTTTATTAGCTCCTAACGGTAAAATAGTAATTATTAGTTTTCATTCATTAGAAGATAGAATAGTAAAACAAAAATTTAATGCATGGGCAAATCCAAATAAAATAGATGATAGCATGCCGACACATTTACAGATTTTACAAAAAACTTTACAAGTAGAAAAGCCTGCATTATTTAATTTACAAGGTAAATATAAACCTTCTCAACAAGAAATTTTGGATAATCCAAGGGCACGTTCTGCTATTATGCGTGTAGCTGTAAAAAATTAATATGATATTATCTATACGCCAAGCTATAAATATTTATACTCAAGAGCCGTATTGTTTAGCTAAATTAGATATACAAATTTTAATTGGTTTTATTTTAGATAAACCCAAAGAATATTTGATTATGTATCCCAATTTTGAATTAACTATAGAACAAAGTACTAAATTAAAACAATACTGCGTAAAACGTAGTACAGGATTTCCGATTGCTTATATAATTGGATATAAAGAATTTTATAGTTTAGAGTATATAGTTAATGAAAATGTACTTATTCCGCGTCCTGAAACAGAAATTTTGGTCGATTACGTATTAGAAAAATCTAATATTAATGACAAAATTTTAGATTTAGGTACAGGCAGCGGTATAATTGCTATAACTATTGCTAAACATAAAAGTTTACAAGTAACAGCAGTAGATATTAGCCAGCAAGCTTTAGAGGTAGCTAAACTTAATGCTAAAAAGCATAATATAGAAATTAGGTTTATTCAAAGTGATTGGTTTAATAATATTAATATTAATGAAAAATTTAATATTATAGTTAGTAATCCGCCATATATAAGCATATTAGATGAGCATTTAAAACAAGATATAAAATTTGAACCTATAAAAGCTTTGACTGATGGTAAAAATGGATTATATCATATACAAAATATCATTTTTCATGCAAAGAATTTTTTAGAGAATAATGGATATTTAATGTTAGAGCATGGCTATAATCAAGCAAATAATGTTAAAATCTTATTAGACAAAAATAATTATCAAAATATTTTTCATATCCAAGATTTAGCGGGGCATACTAGAGCAACTATAGCCCAATATATTTTATAATGAAGGATGAAAATGGAATGTAAAGTGGAATGGATGCCTGATAGTATGACATTTATAGCTAAAACAGGCACAGGTCATATTGTAGCAATGGACGCACCTATCGAAGCCGGCGGAGATAATTTTGCTCCTCGGCCCATGGAATTACTTTTAATCGGAGCTGCAGGCTGTAGTTGTTTTGATATAGTGTCAATTTTAAAAAAATCTAGGCAAAAGATATTAGCTTGTAATGCAGAAGTTAAAAGCCAAAGAGCAGAGATTGATCCTAAAGTTTTTACCAATATCAGTTTTCATTTTAGGGTTAAAGGAAATAATTTACAATATGATAAAGTAGAAAATGCTGTAAGATTATCTCATGAAAAATATTGCTCAGCTAGTATCATGTTAGGTAAAACTGCTAAATTAGAGTATACTTTTGAAATTATAAATATATAAATATAAGATAAAATACTAGGAAATTAGACAATCTATGAGTTCAATCGATAAAATATTGCCTGATGTACAAAGCACTCCAGATATAAGAGATATTGTAATCAATAAAGTTGGGGTAAAAGGTATTGTCTTTCCTATTACTATAGAAACTTTATCTGGTATTAATAATACAGTAGCAAATATTGATATGTATGTAAGCCTTCCAAGCAATGTAAAAGGTACGCATATGTCTAGATTTTTACAAGTACTGCATGATTTTGATAAGCCTTTGTCTTTTGATACTTTGCATGAACTAATGAATATCATGTTAAAAAGATTAGAAGCTGATAGTGGTTATATAAAAATTAAAATGCCGTTTTTTATTAAAAAAACAGCTCCTATTAGCGGCGTAAAAAGTTTAATGGATTATCAGATTGCTTTTGAATTAGAAGCTATTAATAATAAAATTTATTTTTATGAAGAAATATTAGCTCCTGTAAAAAGCTTATGTCCATGTTCTAAAGAAATTTCGAAGTACGGAGCACATAATCAGCGTTCACATATAATTATCAAAGCTTTGCTTAATCAATCTATGCCAGTCGAGGAGTTGATAAAAATAGCAGAAAGAAATGCATCTTGTGAGCTATGGGGAATTTTAAAAAGAGCTGATGAAAAATATGTAACAGAAAAAGCCTATGAAAATCCAAAATTTGTAGAAGACTTAGTAAGAGATATAGCAGTTGAACTCAATAAAGAACCTAGAATAAAAAGCTATGAGCTATCAAGTGAAAATTTTGAATCAATTCATAATCATTCAGCCTATGCTTATATTCAAAGTAACGTAAAATAATGCATTTTTTTGCAAAGACTGCTATAATTGCTTGATTAAATAAAATATATATTAAATTTTATGAATAATAAGCGTACGTTACTTTTCACATTTTTTACCATGAGTTTTATACTGCTGTTTGATAGCTGGCAAACTTTTAACGGTCATCAATCCTTTTTTACAGCATTTCAACTTAACAAACAAGCTCCTGCTCCTATTGTAAGTAATACCCAGACTTCTAATAATCTTACGGCAGATGCATCAAAAGTGCCAAGTACTAACGCTAATAATGCTAATGAAGTATCTCAAAATGCCAAATTAATTACTTTAAAAACAGATTTATACGAAGTAAATATTAATACTTTAGGCGGTAGTATTCAAAGCTTAAAATTATTAAAATATTTAGATAAAGACGGTAAAAATCCTGTGCAGATTTTTGGCGATAAATATAATTATCAAGCACGTTCAGGTCTTTCTAATGGACCAAATCATACTAATATTTTTACACCAACAACAACGCAAACAGCCTTAACTGATAAAACTCTAGTGTTTTCTTTAAGCAGTACGGCTAATAATATTGAATTAATTAAAACTTATACTTTTTATAGAAATAGCTATGTTATTGATACAGATTTTAAAGTAATTAATAAAAGTAATACTACATTTACCCCTGACTTATATGTTGAATTGCTAAGAAATGGCGAAACTCTGCAAGAATCTATGTTTTACAGTACTTTTACAGGTCCTGCTATTTATACTAATGAAGAAAAATATCAAAAAATTAATTTTTCAGATTTAGATAAAAATAAGGCTTCATATCCAAGCACTGCTAATGATGGATGGATAGCTATGGTACAGCATTATTTTGTCAGCAGTTGGATTATGCCAAAAGGCGAGAGAAAATTTTATGCAGAAAA
>Ga0247816_10000671_pt1 | contig 18652 bp, 12 predicted proteins | sample UWRJL209509C1_FD_179930 | JGI IMG/M metagenome (GOLD analysis project Ga0247816, IMG submission 179930) | Plant litter microbial communities from Arlington Agricultural Research Station in Wisconsin, United States - UWRJ-L209-509C-1 | ecosystem: Environmental > Terrestrial > Plant litter >...
CATCCTGCGTGCCTCGTTTCGCGCCATCCATGGCGCTCAACGCCCCCGCCAACCCACCCCGCCCCACCTTCGACAGGTCCATGGTGGTCATGGGGCCGTCGCGCATGCAGACATCGGTAGCGCCGACCCATGGTCGGCGAGCGCAGCGGGCCGTTGGCGGGAACATTCCGCCGAGCACGGCTCGGCGCTACAGATGGCGATAACCCGTCGGGTGGAGGGAGCCCCTGAGTCAGGGGCGGCCGCGAAGCGGCGGGGTGTGGGTGTTGGTGAGACGGGGCCCACGGTTTGCGAAGCAAAGTGTGGGAGCGACAGCGCGAATGCGATGGCGTGGACCCGCGCCATGGATGGCGCGAAACGAGGCCCGCATGGATGCGGTCCTTGCCGTCCCCCGCCCAGCCCCACCCCCCGGCCCCAAGCAAGTAGCCTGCTCTCAGCGCCAGCCGCGAGGGGGTTCTACCCGTTCGACCCACTACCGCCCTGCGCCAGCGCCATGAAATTCGCCTCCATCGGCAGACGCGGGGCGGGGCACAGTCCCGCCGGGCCGCCCGCATCGCGGGCCATCCAGTCGTTCACGACGCCACCCAGCAGGTCAATGCGCATCGGCAGGGTGATGTGGTCTTCGCCGCGCATCTCGATGTAATGCGCCCGTGGACTGGCCTGCGCCAAGCGACGGCCCTGGCTGACCGGGATGTGCTGGTCGTCGTCACCGTGCAGCAGCAATACACACGCTTGGCTGCGTGCTACCGCGCGGCTGACATCCACGCGGTCCAGGTTCACACCCAATCGGCGGTTGGCGGCAGCGATCACCTCGTCCATGTTCTGGTCGGTATAGCGCCAGCGTGCGTAGGCGGCCACCGCCTGTGCCTGCCACCCCGTCGGCTGGCTCGCCAGCAGGTGCGGGATCATGCTGCGGATGGCATCCCCGGCGTTGGCGAAGGACTCCATGGCCACCACGCCCTGCACCTCGGAGCCGAGCTTTTCTGCGGTAAACAGCGCGGTCGCCGCACCGTAGGACACGCCGAACAGGTACAGCGGGCCCTGCACCTCGCCGCTGGCGCGCAGGGCGTGGATCACATCGACCACTTCGTCTGATTCGACGGTCCCGTAGCCCGCCGGTCCATTGCCCGAGTGACCGTGGTTGCGCAGGTCGATGGTCACCACCCGATAGCCGGACTGCGCCAGCTGCAACGACCACGGCAGCATGGCATCGCCGCTCATCATCCAGCCATGCAGCAGCACGACGGTGCCGCGCGGCGGCTGTGCATGGAAGCGGCCCGTGGGCGCAAGGCGCAGGTCCATGTCCATCGGCTGGCCGCCTTCGTGGCGGGGGCGTGCATACCGGTAGTGCAGGCCGTAATCGCCCGCATCGAAGGCGCGCCAGAAGATCGGCACACCCACGCGGCTGGTGACCTTGCCGCTGCGGTTGGGCAGGGTGGCGATGGTGGCGGCGATGTGGGCCTGGTCAAGCAGCGGCGAGGCGCCGCCCGGCGATACCAGGCGCTCGCTGAGCGAGGTGGATGAGGAGGGGGAGCAGGCGGCCAGCCACAGGCACGCGCAGGCCAGCAGCAGCCGCATCATGGTCGGGTTCATCAGGAAGTTGGCCGCGCAGGCTACCGGCGCAGGGTGCGCTCGATCTACCGTGGTTCGATGACGTGTTGATGACAGTGCGGCATCGGTTCAGGCGCGCGCCGTCGGTGAGGCGTCAGCGGCGATCGGGACGGGGCAGGCGGGCAAGACGGGTGCCACTCGCGCGGTCGTGCCACGTTAGACGGTCACGGTCGACCAGCGCCCACCAGAACCCAAGCCCGGCGGCCAGCAGAGACAGCGTGCCCACGCTGTAGCGCAACCAAGCGGCACGCCGGGTGGGGCGACTGCCGTCGGCCATCACCACCGTGAGCCGCCACGGACGCATCCCCAGCGTCTGCCCGCCCCTGCGCCAGCTGCCGCTGGCATACAGACCGGTCAGGACCCAGCAGCACGCCCACAACGCCCACTGCCAACTGCTGAACGGTGCGATGTTATCGCGCGCGGTGTGGCCCATCACGGTGTAGGCGATCACGAACATCGAACCCGCCAGCATCCACAGCGCCAATGCGGGAAACAGGTCGTACAGCAACGACAGCAGGCGCCAACCCAGCAGCGAGGCGGGGCGGGGAGATACGGTGGCGGCAGCATCATGCAGTCCAGGCATGCGCCGAAGCATACGCAATGCTGGTGGCGCATGCTGCGTGCCGCGTATGCTCGCCGCATGTCCGTTGCCACCACGCCCGCAGAACGCCGCCAACTGGTACAGGCACTGCCCGAACTCGATGCCGCCGATGCCACGGCGATCACCCGCTTCCTGGATGCCGCATGGGCCGAACACGGCTTGGCGCGTGCCAGCGTCGACAGCTACCGGCGTGACCTCGAGGGGCTGGCGCGATGGCGGGTCGGTCGTGCAGGCAGCCTGACGACCGCCGATCGCGCTGGTCTGTTCGACTATCTGGCCTGGCGTACGCGCCATGGCTGGTCACCACGCAGCAACGCGCGCCTGCTTTCCGCACTGCGTGCCTTCTTCGCCGATGCGGTGCGCCGGGGGCTGCGCAGTGACGATCCCACCGCGCTGCTGGATCCGCCGAAGCTGCCGCGCCTGTTGCCCAAGGCGCTGGCGGAAAGCCAGATCGAGGCACTGCTGGCCGCGCCGGACGTGGAGGACATGCGCGGTCTGCGTGACCGCGCCATGCTGGAACTGATGTATGCCGCCGGCCTGCGCGTGAGCGAACTGGTGGGCCTGCCGGCGGTGGCGGTGAACCTGCGCCAGGGCGTGCTGCGTGTCACCGGCAAGGGCAGCAAAGAGCGCCTGGTGCCACTGGGCGAAGAGTCGCAGCATTGGCTGGAACGTTATCTCAAGGAGGCGCGTCCCCAGTTGGCCAACACGCGTGCGGTGCCGGCCGATGACAGCGGCCAGGTCCCGCTGTTCATCGAGCCCAGCCTGCGGCCGCTGAGCCGCCAGGCTTTCTGGCATCTGGTGAAGCGGTACGCGGCGGTGGCCGGGATCGATACGGCACGCATCAGCCCGCATGGCCTGCGCCACAGCTTCGCCACCCATCTGCTCAACCATGGCGCTGACCTGCGCGCTTTGCAGATGCTGCTTGGCCACAGTTCGCTGTCCACTACGCAGATCTACACGCTGGTGGCACGCGAGCACCTGCAGAAGCTGCACGCGAAACACCATCCACGCGGTTAGAAGTGGACGGGGCGACCATCGTCTTCGCCATCGGACCACTGGTCTGAATCGTCGTTATCCGGGCTCAAGGACTCGGCGTCCCGACGGAGATGATCGGGGGCCGGCGATCCGTATCCGGAATCTTCGGAGCGTAGCAGCTGGGCCTGCGACCCGGCAGCCGCCAGAGCCGCAGGGGCGACGCCGCGCTCGACGAGCACGCTGTCTATCGCTTCGCTTTCCAGGCTGTCCGCGAAGGTGTCCAGCACAGAGGGCGTTGCCTGCCAACCGGAATGGGGTGATTTGTGGGGGTGGGCGCGGATGAACTCGACCAGCTCGAAGGTGCGCAGGCAGCGGGTCTGCGCAGGGGAGGGGTCCGCCGTACCCGGATCGATCGCCTCGTCCCGCGCGCTGAGGAATGCGGCCCGGAACTCGGCGAAGTTCGGCCATGCTCGCTGCCAGAACGCGGTGGCGATCCACGTCCATGAGGCTGGGACGACATGGTTACCGGCTTCCCGCTCCCCCATCGACCCATTGATGCTCGGTGTCGGTGTCCGGGCTCTCGCATCACCCGCGGGCGGGGGTACGAAGCGGCTCAGCATGATCGACAACTCAACGGTCTGTGGATCGCGCGATTCGGGCTGGCGTCCGGCAATGAACGCGAGGATGTCCTTCGTCGCCTCTCGCGCTTTCTGCTCGCGTATGTCTTGTTCGGCATTCACCTCGCTGGCCTCGTTCCGCGCCTGTGCGTTCACTTGCCTGCGTAGCGCCGTCTCATCGAGATGGCCTGCCCAGAAGGCATTCGCCAACTGTTGGCGCGCCTCTCTGCGCAGATTGGTCGGATCCAGCATGGCGGTCAGCTGTTGTTTGACTGCGGGGTCGACGAATGCATCGGCCTGCAGCGTGCACTGGGTGCGGATCAGTACGCCGCGGAAGGCCGTGACGGTCTCCACCGGTTGGGATGCGATCGACGTGCTGCGATGGTCAACGGGATGGGTTGCCTCATCGAGCATCACTTTGTAGGGAGCCAGCTTCCGGGCTTTGTTCTCGAACTGGTCAAGCGTCATGCGACCCGATCTGACGCGGTCGGCCAAGCGCGTCTCGCGATTATTGATACTGCGCAATGCTGCAGTGAGGCGGGCATCTGAATACTCCTTGCGGACAAGTCGTACTTTCGCACTGAGCTGGTTGAGGACATTTGCCCGGAACATCAGGCCGAGCTGGGAAACGATGTGCATGCCGGGCTCCCCCCACGTTGCGCGTTCAACTGGACGTTGCGGTTACGGGTGCATGATTGCTTCCATCAATCGCTCAACGCCAGCAGGCTGTCGTTTCTCACCGTGGTGATTCCCTGATACGCCCGCTCAGGGCGCCTGTGCGAGAATCGGGCTCCTACTTATCCTGCGGGCCTTTCGATGTTCCGAGTCCTTACTGCCGTCCTGCTCGGCACGCTCAGCCTGTCTGCCTGTGCACAGCCTGCCGCACCTGCCGCCGGCAAGCCTGTTGCGACATCCACCGCCGCGCCGGCGCGGGGGGGCGCCGAGCAGAACGTACGCGCTGCGCTGGTCCAGCTGGACCCCAACTTCAAGCCCGATTATGTCGGCGCCGCACCCTTCCCCGGCTTCCGCGAAGTCGTGGTGTCGGGCCAGGTGATGTATGTGTCCGATGACGGAAAGTACTTGATGCAGTCGCAGCCGTACGACATCCAGGCCAAGGCGTTGGTCAACAGTGAAGGCTTGCTGGCCTATCGCCGTGGCTTGCTGGAGAAGGCCAACCACGGTGACCGGATCGTGTTTGCTGCGCCCAATGCCAAGCACACCATCACCGTGTTTACGGATATCGAGTGCGGTTACTGCCGCAAGCTGCACCAGGATATCGCCGAGCTCAACCGCAACGGCATCACCGTGGAATACCTTGCCTTCCCGCGGATGGGGTTGGGCAGCAAGGATTACACCGATATGATCTCGGTCTGGTGCGCAAGCGATCGCGCCAAGGCATTGACCGACGCTAAACAGGGCAAGCCGGTAACGGCGAAGAACTGCACCAATCCGGTCGCGATGCAGTACGCGCTGGGTCAGCAGCTGGGCGTCAACGGTACGCCGGCGATCTTTGCCGCCGACGGTTCGCAGCTGGGTGGCTACCTGCCCCCGGCACAGCTGAAGGCTGCGCTGGAACGCCGCGCGCGCTGACTTCGCGCGTACCCCGGCGGCGCCGGTTGATCCGGCGCGCGGCGGGGCCGAGGACGCACTAAAACAAAAAGCCGGCGATAGACAGATCGGGCACGGTAGGGTCCCTTGGTTGGACATTACCTGCCCATGATTCTCAGTACGTTTTCTCCCAACATGCTGATCCGCTCGCTGCTGCGGGCTGCCACGCCAGCCCCGCCCGTCGCAGGCAGGTCGGTTGTTGCCGAGCCCCGTTTTGCTGCTGCGATGCGCGCGGTCGGTAATCTTTCGCATCTGCCCGTTTCCGCGGAAGGCGGTAGAGCGACCCAGGACGGGCCGAAGGCATACAGCCCGGACGCCTTCCGCAGAGTGTCCATCTGCAGCAACGACTCGAACACGTGGCCGTTGGGCGCCGATGATGACGCGTCGTTCCTGAAATCATCGTCAGCCTCTTGGCCGTTGCCTCCGGCAAGTGCGTTCCGGCTCTCGCCGGCAACGCCGTACGGGCGCCTCCCCGATGCCCCCATCGCGCCTCCCTCCCGCAAAGCGCCTTGATCGATCGCGCAACAGCACTGCTCCCCACGCTCATCGCGGGGAGCAGTGCCGGGCATACTTCAGCCCCATCACTGATCGCGCCTGCGCGGTCTGGTGCATGACGTGGTTGCCGCCGCCCACGCCGTTCCAGCCGGCCGTGGAGGCCGGTGTCGAGATTCAGCTTGGGCGCTGGAACGTCGCGTGACACGGCCCCGCGGCGCCTGCACGGCGCCCCGTGGCGTGGATTCATATCAGGACATGGGTGCGCCTGAACGCGGACGTCCCCTCAGCGGGGGATAGGCCGGGTGCAGGCGTTGCAAGCGCCCGCTCGTTGGCGGGTACGACGCAGGTGCTCCAGTAGTTGTCGATATACGTCGTGATCACATGCCAGTGCGTTTCGACCGGCTCGCTTTTGCGGATGTCCAGGATGCTGGTCCTGAACGCGGCTTCCAAGTCTTTTACGATGCGGTCATGGGTCTGGCGCAGGGCATCTTGTTGAAGACCTGCCGGGTGATTTTGCAGCACGTCTTCGATCTCGCTGAAGTAGGCAAATCGCGCTTGTTCCATCGCCTTGGTGATGGCTCCGTGCAATCGCTCGATCTTCGTACGGTTGGTCTGCTCGTAGGCAGGAAACGCTTTCTGGAGTTCAGACGCCACCTCCTGCTTCGCGGCCTCCGATGCCCATGGCTGGATGGCGCCAATCTCACCCACCAACTTTCTTACGTTGACGTCATGGATGGCGCGAAGCGTGTCCGGCGCGTGGATGTCATCGCCGAGTGCGGTGGCCATCTGGGAAGCGTGGAACTGCCGGATTGTCGGTAGCAGGTCCCGCAGAATGCGATCTTCTGTTTGGGGGGTGCGTCTGCTGGGTAACGCGGCGGCAGGCGCCCTGTTCGCTGCGTCCTCGTTGCGCTTGGCGTGCACACTGAACGCACTCTGCAGGGCGTTATCCAGCACCTTGTGTGCGTGTTCGTCCACCGCGCCGCCGCAACTGAAGTCATCGCACATCTGTGCCTTCAGTTGCTGGTGGAAGTGCTGCAGATCGCTGTAGATATGGGGGCCCTTCTTCAGGTGCGTTTTCATTGACTGGTTGTAGACCCTCACGATGCCGTGCATCAGCTTGGCTTGTGGATCAGGCGCTACGCTGGCGAATGGACCGTGCGCTGTAAAAGCGGACCGCCTTAGCGCGCGTTGCGCAGCGGTTGCCTCGCGAGCCGGCGCTGCATTGCTTCGCTGTGCGGGGGGCGTGGCCTGCGCCGACTTCGGCGTCACCGCGACGATGACAGGCCTGTCCTCCAACCGGCCTTCCCACGCGCCGACAACGTCCAACGCCTCTCGGGTGTTCCAGATATGCTCGGCCAAGGCGCTGCGCAGCATCAGGTTCGAGGCAGTGCGGTCTTTGTTACCCAAGGCCAGCGAGATGCAGCTGAAGAAGCAGTCATCATCGCGCGGTACCTCGCTGATGACGTTCTCCAGCTCGCGCTGGATCAGGCTGAAATGTCCCTCATGGCGCAGCAGGATGATTTCATCGTCCTCCGGCTCGGGAAGCAACGTTTCATCGCCTTGGTGCACGCTGCGCTCGGCCTGCCCCGGTCGATAGAGCCTGATGGCTTGGTTGTGCGTGTCGACGATCCGCAAGGCCCGTCCGTCTGGCCACGCGGCGCTGTTGACGAGCAGCGGCGGCAGGTCGCCGAGCACGTCATTCCAGTTACCTGGATGCTGCAGCCTCTCCAGTTTGAGTCCGGTGGGCAGGCATCGGCGCTCGCCCTCGCTGAGGTGCAGCGCTTTTCCGCCGTCCGCGTGGCCGACGAGCAACTGCTCTCGCAGGGCGACCAGGTGCTCTTTGGATGCGCCAACAACAGGCACCTGCACGCGTTGGAGCAGACCTTCGAATGTGTCGCGGCACAGCGGCGGCGAAGCGCTGGTGCGTTGGGACGCGCGCGCGGTGGGCGATGGCACAGCCGGCTCGGCCTTTTCGCTGTTTGCTACCTGCTGCACGCTGAAGTTTCGACGTGCGTTGCGCCGGAGGGCTGCCGCTTTCGGCCTTGCTTTGACCGTGGGCGGCATGGTCCTGGTTGTCGCGTGAGCAGGGGCGCATCGGATGGCCGACATGGCAGGTTCCTGTTGGAGGCGTGCAAGGGAGCGGCATGCTACGGCGCGCGGTTGATCCAACAGATGTTCGCGTCGTGGTGGCGTGCGCGCCTCCGGGAATCGATCATCAGTCCAGCCGACTTAAGTCGGCTCTACCGGGATGCGCGTGCAGTGGTAGCGCCGAGCCGTGCTCGGCGGAATGTCTGCGGCGCGCGGTACATAAGGCAGCCGACTGAAGTCGGCTCTACCGTCGGCTCTACCGGGGATGTGGGTGCAGTGGTAGCGCCGAGCCGTGCTCGGCGGAATGTCTGCGGCGCGCGGTAGATAAGGCAGCCGACTGAAGTCGGCTCTACCGTGGGCCATACCGGGGATGTGGGTGCAGTGGTAGCGCCGAGCCGTGCTCGGCGGAATGTCTGCGGCGCGCGGTAGATAAGGCAGCCGACTGAAGTCGGCTCTACCCCCGAAGCAACTCGACGCGACCGACGGGAACGCTCCCCGGCATTGGCCGGGGAGCGCTGATGCTCGTTACTTCAGACCATCACTGATGCTGCGCGACAAGGTGCCCTGCGCATCGTCGCCGCTGAACTCCCAGAAGAATGCACCGCCCAGTCCTTGGGCTTTGACGTAGGTCATCTTGCGGGTCACGTTGGCCGGGGTGTCATAGCTCCACAAGGTGCTGCCGTTGTATGCCCAGGTGGCGCCTGCCGCGGTGTCGGTGTAGGTCGGCCAGCCGAGGTTCTTGAGCACCTTCCAGTCTTCGATGCCGGCCTCGTAGGTGCCCGCCGCTGCCCCGGATGCGGTCTGGTACATGCCGTTGTTACCGCCCACTACGCCGTTCCAGCCGCGGCCATAGAAGCCGATGCCCAGATTGAGCTTGGAGGCGGGCACACCGCGGGCCAGGAACGCTTCGATGGCGTCGTTGCTGTTGTACTGCAGCTGGTCGCCGGTGGATGGATCAGCAGCGGCATTGAACAGCGCGGAGTGATGATTGGTCTGCGGGTCCCACGCGCCGTGGAAGTCGTAGGTCATCACGTTGATGTAGTCCAGATACGGGTGGTACGCCGCTGGATTGGTGACGCGGATCTTGTCGATGCCGGCGCCGACCGCCACCGTCAACAGCAGGCCAGGACGCACCGCATCCAACTGGCGGCGGAACTCGGCCAGCAGTGCGGTGAAGTTGGGGTTGTCCTCTGGCGTGCCGCAGGCGATGCCACAGGCCACCGGGTATTCCCAGTCGATGTCGATGCCATCGAACACGCCCAACGCGGCGCCGGCACCGCCCGCCCCGTCGGTAACGGGAAGGTTGCCGCGGATGTAGGCGTCGATGCACGAGGCCACGAAGGCTTGGCGGTTTTCCGGGCGCGCGGCGCTGGAGAAGCCGCGTGACCAGGTCCAGCCGCCCAGCGAGATCAGCGCTTTCAGGCCCGGATGCTTGGCTTTGAGCTGCTTGAGCTGGTTCCAGTTGCCGCGCAGCGGCTGGTCCCACGTGTCGGCGCTGCCACTGACACTCTCACCGGCCGCGAAGGCCTTGCTGTAATCGGCAAAGGCGTCCCCCCCGGCACCCGTGTTGGCATCGGACGGCTGGGTGACGCCCACTTCGCAGCGGTTGTTGCGCACATTGCCGAACGCATAATTGATATGGGTCAGGCCCGCGGCCGATCCACTTGCGTCGATGTTCTTGACCCGATAATTGCGGCCATAGATACCCCACTGGGTGAAGTAACCGATGACCCGCTTGCCTGCACCGCCGCCGCTGCCCGCAAGGGTGGTGGCGCTGACGGTACTGCCTTGGGCTGACGCATTGCCGGCGTTGTCGCGCGCCCGCACGCGATAGCTGTAGGCGGTGGACGGCAGCAGGCCGCCGTCGACATAGGACGGGCTGGAGGGCGAGCCCACCAGGGCGCCATTTCGGTACACGTCGTAGCCCGCCACGCCACTGCCGCCGGCGTTGTCGCTGGCGGCGGTCCAGCTCAGGGCCACGCTGTTGGCGGTGCGGGTGCCCACCGACAGCCCGCCGGGCACGCTGGGTGCGGTGGTGTCACCACTGACGGCGTTTACGGTGATGGTAATCGTGGCGGTGCTGGCCGTGGCGTTGCCGTTGTCGGTGGCCACCGCGCGCAGGGTGTGGCTGCCTGCGCTGGCGTTGGTCCAACTGGCGCTGTAGGGCGCGCTGGTGTCAATGCCCAGCGAGGTACCGCCGCGGAAGAACTCGACCTTGCTGATGCTGCCGTCGGCATCGCTGGCATTGGCCGTGACCGACACCGTGCTGCCAGCGCTGAAGAGGGCGCCGTTGGACGGCGAGGTCAGGCTGATCACCGGGGGCTGGTTGCTGCCACTGCCAGTACAGGCGCCCAGATTGGTGTAATACGGCGCGCCGGCCGGATGATCGGGCGGCGCGTTCCAGATGTCCTGTCTGGCCTGATACAGCACGCCGTTCTTCTGCAGCGTGTCACCGGCGCGGTAGATCTTCGCCTGGTCCCATTGGCCGACGCCGGTGCAGTTAGCGGCCTGTGCCAGGGCGGGCAGGCTGCCGCCGATGGCCAACGCCAGCAGCCAGGCAGGACGGTGATGGAACGGGCGGGCGGGACGAGCGGCACTGCGTGCAATCGGGTCATGCATGATGGGTCTCCGATCGAATCAGGATGTCGCGCGGGCCACGATGGCGCCGCGCGTGACGCAGGTCCGGGCGCCACCGGACAGGCAGCGGAGGGGCGGACGCACCGCGACGCAGTCAGTTGGCGTGCGGTGGAGACAACGTTGTCATCGATCGCGGCGTTAAACTGTGAGCCAGTACGCTATTCGCGTCAGCTATGTGACTAGTGCTGAACCGGTCACATAGCTGCGCCTGGTCGTGTCTCAGGCTCGGGGAATGGCGCGCCCTGCCTCGGGTGCGCGCTCGGATTTCACCGCGCGGGGAATGACGCTGTCGGTCCAGTAGTCTTCGATCTCGGCGCGGATTGCCGCCAAGTGCGCCCCAATCGGTTCGTCGCCGCGGACGGTCTGCAGGATCGCCGAGCGGAATTCTTTCTCGACCACAGTGCGTATCCGCGCCTGTGCGGCAGCCAGGTTTTCTTCGTCCTTCATCGCGGCCAGTGCCGCTTCAATCTGTTCCATGTAGGTCGTAATGGCCTTGTTGTGTAGTTCGCTGAGTTTCTGTTGCCGCGCCTTCAGGGCCTTCGTGTTCGTCGCCTGATAGCCAGCGAACGCGGTGTCGATGTCCTGCTGCACTTTCTCAGCCTGCGCAGGCCTCGAATCGCCTAGCGTGCTGCGCAGGGGGGATAGGACCTGGGCGCTGTGATGGTGATGCAGCTCCTCAAGGACGGCAGGCCGGTAGACGCCCTCGCTGACCAGCCGGTCCATGGCTTCGCGATAGGCGTCCAGCGCGAGGGAAGCGCACACGGCGGTGAATTCCGGGGAAGGATCCACCGGCAGCACGTTCGCAGACAGGGTGGACTCGGTCGACGCCGAGGATGCTTCACGGGGCGGTGGCGGGATGTCTGAGACCTGGGGATCGCGCGGTGGCCCTGTGTCTGGCAACCTGCCTTCCTGTGCACCTGCAACCTGCAGCAGCTCGGGCGTGTTCCAGATGTGGTCGGCCAGGGCCAGGCGCATCCCATGGTTGGATCCGGCTACGTCGCTGGCCTTCAGCGCTCGTGATATGCAGCTGAAGAAGCAGTCGCCATCATCCGCCACCTGCTCGATGGCCTGTTCCTGGTCACGCCGGATCAGGCTGAAGTGACGTTCGTGCCGCAGCAGGATGATTTCGTCTTCGGCCGGCGCGGGCAACTCGGCGCCGCCGTTGCGGTGGCACAGCTCAGGCTCGCCCGGGCGGTACAGGTGGATGGCATCGTGGTCTGAATCCACGATGCGCAGCGCGCGCCCAGCGGGCCAGCTCGGCACATTGACGATCAACGGCAGCAGATCCCCGATGCCCTCGTTCCACACGCCCGATTGCTCAAGCAGGTGCAGCGTCAGGCCCGCTGCCAGGCAGGACTGGTCGCTCTCGCTGAGCACTTGCCCCTGCAGCGTGCCGGCCCATGCTTCATCCCGCAATGCCCTCAATACATCGCTGGATGTGTCGGTCAGTGTGAGCTTCAACTGGTCCAGCAGATGCTGGAACCGCGCTTGTGCCGACACCGGTACCGTCGACGGCAGCATCTGCGGTAGCGTCGGGAGGAGACCATGCGCGTGACGGTGCGGCACCGTGTTGCCGACGCCCTTGAGCGGCAGGCTCTGCGGTCGGCGCGGCGGATCTACCCAGTTAACCCGCTTGCTGGCGGCTCGTGTGGCGTGCCCGATTGGGGAAAGAGAGGCGGCAGTGGCAGGCATGAGAGTTCCAGCAGGGATGGAGGGCAAGGGTGGGATGCGGGCATGGGCGCTCAGCTGCGGCCGCGCAGACCGTCAAGGGCGCGCTTGATCGTGTACAGATGCAGTTCTGCCCTCTGCGGCAGGGTGGGATGGAAGCGGGCCGGGCAGGCGTCGATCGCCCGATCAGAGCGTGCGGCTGACCGCTCTGGAAGCGTAGGGAACGTCATGGAAACCGCTCTGCCACTGCTGGCGGATATGGGCAATGCGTTTCAAGGCAGCCTCGCCTGCGCCCGCTGTGGGCCGTGAAGGTGATGGCAGCGGTGCCGTGGGCGGGGCGGCCTCCTGCTTGGGCGGGACGGGTGCGGCAACGGCTGCGGCAGCCGCAACCGCAACCGCAACCGCAACCACGCTGCGACTGAAGTTGGCGGCCGGCGGCGGTGCGGCGGTCGTGCGTGCAGCGCGCGACGCGTTGGAGAGCGATGCCAGTGCGGCAGCAGCACTGAACCGTCCATTGCGCAACGCCAGTCCGGTGAAGGCGCAGCGCGTTGCGCTCACGCTGGCGGGCGGGCGCATCGATGCACCTGCCAGCGCACGGGTCGCGGCACGGGGTGCCACGGTAAAAACGGGTTTCGGCAAGCGGTCTGCCGCGCCGGACAGGCGGTTCATCACGGCCTGCGTAAGCGGTTGGTAGCCCGATCTGCCGGTGGCGGCATTTCGTACCTGGGAGGGCGTCAGGTGGGTCGACCGCTGCACGGTCTGCGCGGCGAGTGAAACGGCGCGTGCGGTGAAGGACGGGGAGGGATGGATCAGCATCGAGATGTCTCACGGGAAGGATGAGGGGGTGCAGCGTGCCTGCTGCGTCTGACGGCGGCCGCCATAAATGGCGCAGCCGTCCTATCCGCGCAGGCGATCCAGTGCGCGCTTGATACCGAACAGATGGAACTCACTGCGTTGCGGCAACGTCGGATACTTATGCGGGGGATGGGGAATCATCTCGGACGGCTTGGGGATGAGGCCGCGCAGAAGATCCTCCAGGCGTGCGGGATCGGGCGACCTGCTGCGATGGAGGGCCATCGTCTGCAGCAATACCGCCGACGGTTGCGGCATCGACACCGTTGGCCGTTGCTGGCTGGGCGGCGAGGCCGCCGTCAGTTGCTCCGCCTCGCGCCCGTGCCAGAGCTTGCGCACGGCGCGCACCCTGTCCGCCGCCTCCAGCGCCTCGGTGCTGCTTTGACGCGCTGCACCGTTGTCCTTCGCGTTCAGCCCCTGCTGCGCGGGATGCTGGCCTGTGTCGCGCAGCATCCAGTCGGCCCGTACCGCCCGGATGCGTTCCCATACCTGCTGGCAGGCAGCCGCGTTGTGCGGGGCCGCCTTCGAGGGAGCTGGCGCCTGCGCAGCGGCCATCTGCGCCAGGCCCATCCGCAGCGGGGGGAGCACGGTTAGCGTGCCCGTCAGGGTGCCGTGGGGACGGGCCAGGGCTTCGGCGGGGAAGGGACGAGCGCCGTTGACGACATGGGCGGGCAGCAGCGGTGACGTGAGCTGGGGGACGAGGCGTTTCTGATGGGCGGCAACGACGACGGAGGCGAGGTTGGCCAGTGAGAGGGCAGGCGCACTGACGTGGTTGGGTGGCATGGAGACGGCCTGGGACGGGAGACAGGCCGCAGGGTCGCCGGGTCTGCGACGGGCGACCGCCAGTTTTCGCGCATACCTTGCGAGTCCGGGCCGGCGGCCCGCTTCCGGTACACTATCGGGCCCGTTTCCAACCACGGTTCCCCGGACATGATGGTCCTCGAGGGCGCGCCCGCCCTGTCGGCGTTCCGCCGCGAACGTCTCGAATCCCGCCTGCAGTCCATTGCCGCCGATCTGCGCATCAGCGGTGCCTGGCATGTGTATTTCGTGCAGCCCGAAGGCCAGCAGCAGGCCGATGCCGCCATCCTGCGGCGGATCCTGGAGGCTGGCGAACACGCTGAGCCCTTGGCCGCCGGTGCGACGCAGCGCTTCGTGGTGCCGCGCCTGGGCACGCTGTCGCCGTGGTCGAGCAAGGCGACCGAACTGGTGCGCGGTGCGGGCCAGCCGGTCAGCCGGGTCGAACGTGGCCTGCGGCTGGACCTGCTGGGCTGGCCTGCCGATCCGCAGGTCCAGCAGGCGCTGGTGAGAGCGCTGCACGATCCCATGACCCAGTCGGTGCTTGAGACCGTGGAGCAGGGGCAGGCACTGTTCAACGCGCTGCCGCGTGGCGAGCTGGAGCGGATCGCGCTGGATGATCTGGACGGTGCCAACCAGCGCCTCGGCCTGGCGATGGCGCAGGATGAAATCGACTACCTGCGGGAGCGCTTCGCCCAACTGGGACGCAAGCCCTCGGACGTGGAACTGATGATGTTCGCGCAGGCGAACTCCGAGCATTGCCGGCACAAGATCTTCAATGCCAGTTGGACCATCGATGGGCAGGACCAGGACCGGTCGTTGTTCAAGATGATCAAGAACACCCACCAGCAGACCCCGCAGCACACGCTCAGCGCCTACAGCGACAATGCGGCGGTGATCGAAGGGCACCCGGCGGCACGCTATCGCCCGGACCCGTCCACGGGCGAGTACCGCAGCGAAGCGGTGCTGCCGAGTGCGTTCCAGATCAAGGTGGAAACCCACAACCATCCCACCGCCATCGCGCCGTTCCCCGGTGCGGCAACCGGTGCCGGCGGCGAGATCCGCGACGAGGGGGCAACCGGACGCGGTGGCAAGCCCAAGGCAGGCCTCACTGGTTTCTCGGTCTCGCACCTGCGCATCCCGACGCTGCCGCAGCCCTGGGAAGCGCCGCGCGCGCTGAATCCGCGCATGTCGCCGGCACTGGACATCATGCTGGACGGCCCACTGGGCGGTGCGGCCTTCAACAACGAGTTCGGCCGTCCGAACCTGCTGGGCTACTTCCGCAGCTTCGAGCTTCCCGAAGGCGGCGCGCTGACCCGCGCGTATGACAAGCCGATCATGCTGGCCGGTGGTCTCGGTGCCATCGACCGCGTACAGGTGGACAAGCTGCCGCTGCAGGCCGGTGACGTGGTGATCGTGCTCGGCGGCCCGGCGATGCTGATCGGCCTGGGCGGTGGTGCCGCTTCGTCGGTGGCATCGGGCGAAAGCGCGGAAGACCTGGATTTCGCCAGCGTGCAGCGCGAGAACCCGGAGATGGAGCGCCGTTGCCAGGAAGTGATCGACCGCTGCGTCGGCATGGGGCTCGATAACCCGATCAAGTTCTTCCACGACGTCGGTGCGGGCGGACTGTCCAACGCGATTCCGGAGCTGCTGCACGATTCCGGCGTGGGCGGGGTGATCGATCTCGGCAAAGTGCCGACCGATGACCCGTCGCTGTCGCCGATGCAGTTGTGGTGCAACGAGTCGCAGGAGCGTTACGTGCTGGGTGTCGCACCGGAACGTCTGGATGCGTTCGCCGCGCTGTGTGCGCGTGAGCGCTGCCCGTTCGCCGCGGTGGGCATTGCGACGACGGAAGAACACCTGGTGGTGGCGTACGGCGCCGTGCCGGGCCACATCCCCGCCGATGCCCCGATCGACCTGCCGATGGACGTACTGTTCGGCAAGCCGCCGAAGATGCACCGTGACGCGAGCCACCCGCCTGCCCCGCGCTGGCCTGCGCTGAAGACCGGCGGGCTGGACCTGCACGAAGCCGGCCTTCGCGTACTGGCCCACCCGACCGTCGCCTCGAAGAACTTCCTGATCACCATCGGTGACCGCAGCGTCGGTGGCCTCACCGCGCGCGAGCAGATGATCGGCCCGTGGCAGGTGCCGGTTGCGGACGTGGCCATCACCCTGGGCGATTTCGACGGCGTGGCCGGCGAGGCGATGTCGCTGGGCGAGCGCACGCCGCTGGCCCTGCTTGATGCGGCCGCTTCGGCGCGCATGGCGGTCGGCGAGGCGATCACCAACCTGTGCGCCGCGCCGGTGGATGCGCTGGACGAAGTGAAGCTGTCGGCGAACTGGATGGCGGCTGCCGGCCACGCCGGTGAAGACGCCCTGCTGTACGACGCGGTCAAGGCCGTGGGCATGGAACTGTGCCCGCAGCTGGATATCAGCATCCCGGTGGGCAAGGATTCGCTGTCGATGCAGGCGCAGTGGCACGATGCCGGCCAGGCACACAAGAGCGTATCGCCGGTGTCGCTGGTGATCACCGCGTTTGCCCCGGTGGCCGACGTGCGCCAGCAGCTCACTCCGCTGCTGCAGCGCGACGTGGACAGCGAGCTGTGGTTGATCGGCCTGGGGGCCGGCAAGCAGCGCATGGGCGGTTCGATCCTGGCCCAGGTGCATGCCGACCACAGTGGCCTGCCTGCCTTCGGTGGCACCGCGCCGGATCTGGATGATCCGCAGCGTCTGCGCGCGTTCTTCGAACTGATCCGCGATGCACGCCAAGCCGGCGTGCTGCTGGCGTACCACGATCGCAGCGATGGCGGCGCATTTGCCACATTGTGCGAGATGGCGTTCGCTTCGCGCCTGGGGCTGGACATCCTGCTCGATGCTTGGGGCGATGATCCGTTCCGCAGCCTGTTCAACGAAGAGCTGGGCGCGGTGGTGCAGGTGGCACGCGAAGACCGCGCCGCCTTCGCTGACCTGGTCGAGCGCCATGCGCTGACCGAATGCGCGCAGCGCATCGCCCGCCCGACCACGGCACCGGTGGTGCGGGTGACGCTGCACGGTGAAAGCCTGGTCGAGTGGCGCTGGGAAGCGCTGTTCGATGCCTGGTGGTCGGTGACCCATGCCATGCAGAAGCTGCGCGACAACCCGGAAAACGCCGATCAGGAACATCAGGTGGCGCGGGCCTTCAGCGCCCCCGGCCTGAAGCCGAAACTGTCGTTCGACCTCAACGAGGATATCGGTGCCCCGTACGTGCAGACCGGTGCCCGGCCGACCGTGGCGATCCTGCGCGAGCAGGGCGTCAACGGCCAGATTGAAATGGCGAACGCGTTCGAACGGGCCGGTTTCCGCGCGTTCGATGTGCACATGAGCGACCTGATCGAGGGTCGGGTCGCGCTGCAGGACTTCCGTGGCCTGGTGGCATGCGGTGGTTTCAGTTACGGCGACGTGCTGGGTGCGGGCCGTGGCTGGGCGACCTCGATCCTGGAGCGTGATGCGCTGCGCGATGCGTTCGCCGCCTTCTTCGCGCGCGAGGACAGCTTCTCGCTGGGTGTGTGCAATGGCTGCCAGATGATCAGCCAGCTGAAGGCGATCATCCCCGGTGCCGAGCACTGGCCGCAGTTCCGCCGCAATGCCAGCGAGCAGTTCGAGGCACGGACGTCGCTGCTGGAGGTCGTGGAGTCGCCGTCCATCCTGCTGCGCGACATGGCCGGTTCACGCCTGCCGGTGGCGGTGGCGCATGGCGAAGGACGCGCGGTGTTCGACAATGCCGTGGATCAGGCGGCGGCGCGGGTGGCGCTGCGGTTCATCGACGGCGATGGCAAGGTGGCCAGCCAGTATCCGCTCAATCCCAACGGCTCGCCGGACGGCATGACCGGGCTGACGACCACCGACGGCCGGGTCACGATCATGATGCCGCACCCGGAGCGCACCGCGCGCGCACTCAACCTGAGCTGGGCCCCGCCCGAGTGGCAGGGGGACTCGCCGTGGATGCGGATGTTCCGCAACGCACGCGCATGGTGCGGATGAACGCAATTCAGTGATGCGTAGCGCCAATCCGCCGCCGTATTGAGAACCCGCCGGGAAACCGGCGGGTTTTTTCTTGCCCACGTGAATCGCAAACGATACGCGCACATGTGCGGGTGAATACGCGTCGACCACGTGCGTTACATGGTCGTTACATCCTGACGCAATCGGCTCATGAATGGCCGTATTCGAGACCGGCATCACGTCATTTCCTTTTTGTGCGTCAAGCTATTGACGTCAGGAAACGTTCACGTTAAACCTCTATCTCGTTCTGGAAACATTCAGTCAACCCCTTCCGCCTGACCGCAGGCAGCGCACCACGTTTCACTGACAGCGGCCCGGCAACTGCAGTAAATCACGCGAATCAAGCGCCCCCAGGGGACGTTGGGTCATTGCACCCGGCGCTGGCGTTGCTTTGCCCGAAAACCAGTCCAACCAGGAGTCGTACTCAGATGAATCGGATTTATCGCAAGGTCTGGAACAAAGCACTCGGACAGCTGGTCGTGGCCTCTGAACTGGCCTCGTCCGATCAGCCCGGCAACGTCATCGACAAACGCCGCCGAGGCACCGGACCGGTCCTGGTTGGGGCATCACTGGCCATGGCGTTGGGATGGGGGGCGCTCACACCGCAAGCTCACGCCCAGTCGTTGGCCGTCGGCGGTACCGAAGAATGCCGGCTGGAGGACGGAAC
>Ga0247816_10000673_pt1 | contig 18618 bp, 16 predicted proteins | sample UWRJL209509C1_FD_179930 | JGI IMG/M metagenome (GOLD analysis project Ga0247816, IMG submission 179930) | Plant litter microbial communities from Arlington Agricultural Research Station in Wisconsin, United States - UWRJ-L209-509C-1 | ecosystem: Environmental > Terrestrial > Plant litter >...
GCTGTTCGGCGCGGTCAACGTCGGGGTGCTGGTGAACCGCGGTCTCGGTTTTGAGACGGCCACCGCCGCGGCTGCCGCGACCGCGGAGGTTCCCGGCGACGGCGGCGCCAGCATCACCGTGCTCAGCTGGAACACGCTGGGGGACGCGCCCGGCGCGGAGGCGATCGCCGCGCTCGCCGTCGACGAGGGTGCCGATGTGGTCACCCTGCCGGAGACCACCGAGGACACCGGGGTGCTGGTGGCCGAGGCCATGCGCGCGGCCGGGCGGCCGATGTGGATGCACACCGTGGCCTTCGACCTGGTGTCGAAGGCGCGCTCCACCACCCTGCTGATCAGCCCGGATCTCGGCGACTACGCCGTCACCTCCGCGCCGGAGTCCGGTGCCCCCGGCAACACGGCCGTGCTGCCGTCGGTGGTCGCGGTGCCCGTCGACGGCACCGGGCCCACCATCGTGGCCGTGCACGCCGTCGCGCCGATCCAACGGCAGATGGACAACTGGCGCGACGACCTGGACTGGTTGGCCGGGCAGTGCAGCGGCACCGATGTGATCATGGCGGGTGATTTCAACGCCACCCTCGACCACCTCGGCCAGGGCGTCAGCGAGACCGGCGCCGCTCTCGGCCGCTGCCGGGATGCCGCCCTCCAGGCCGGCACCGCCGGTGTGGGCACCTGGCCGGCCTGGGCGCCCAGTCTGCTCGGCAGTCCCATCGACCACGTGCTCGCCACCAGCAACTGGAAGGTGGACAGCGTGCGGGTGATCGAGTCAGAGGACGACTCTGGCAGCGACCATCGGCCCCTCGTCGCGACCCTCACCGCTCCGGCCGGCTGACTCCCCGCCGCCCGGGGCTCGAGCGACGTGCGCCGGGGCGCTCGCACGCAGCATCCGGTGGAAGAATGGGGGGATGGCTGACTCCACCGACACCACGGCACCGACCCGACCCGCGCGTTCGAACGAGAACCGTTCGACCACCCCTGGTTCAGAGGGATTCAAGGAATTCATCTCCAACGGCTGGGCCGAGCGCAGCGACACCCTGCCGCCCGCCCGCGAACAGGCCCCGTTCGCGGCGGCCCGCCGCGACCGCCTCTCCCGGCTCTACCCGGGCCAGCGCCTGATCGTGCCTGCCGGCCGGCTGAAGCAGCGCGCCAACGACACCGACTACCCGTTCCGCGCCCACTCCGCGTTCGCGCACCTCACCGGCTGGGGCAGCGACTCCGAACCCGGCGCCGTGCTGGTCTTCGAACCCACCGCGACCGGCCACGAGGCCACCCTGTACTTCCGGGAACGCGCCGGCCGGGACTCGGACGAGTTCTACGCCAACTCCGAGATCGGCGAATTCTGGATCGGCCCGCGCCCGTCGGTGCACCAGGTCGCCGCCGACCTGGCCGTCAGCGTGCGCGGCATCGACGACTTCGCCGACGTGCTGCGCCGCATCGACCCTGGCACCCTGCTGGTGCGCGAAGCCGACCCGCTGCTCACCGGTCACGTCGATGACGCCCGGCTGCGCAACGCGGCCGAGAAGATGCTCACCGAGAACGCCTCCGACACCCCGTTCAGCGTCGAGATCAACGGCGAACACGACGCGGATGCCGGCTTCGCCCGCGACCTGTCCGAGCTGCGTCTGGTGAAGGACGCCTACGAGATCGCCCAGATGCGCCTGGCCGTCGACGCCACCGCGCGCGGCTTCGAAGACGTCATCCGCGACCTGCCCCGCTCGAGCACGCACGCGCGTGGCGAACGCCTGGTGGAGGGCGTCTTCAACACCCGCGCCCGCGCCGACGGCAACACCGTCGGCTACGACACCATCGCGGCATCCGGCCCGCACGCCTGCATCCTGCACTGGACCCGCAACGACGGCCCGGTCCTGCCCGGCGACGTCATGCTGTTGGATGCCGGTGTGGAGGTGGACAGCTACTACACCGCCGACATCACCCGCACCCTGCCGGTGACCGGCACCTTCACCGAGGTGCAGCGCCGGGTCTACGACGCCGTGCGCGAGGCGGCCGACGCCGCGTTCCTGGTCGCCCGGCCGGGCGCGATCTTCCGCGAGGTGCACGCCGCCGCGATGACCGTGATCGCCCGGCACACCGCCGAGTGGGGCATGCTGCCGGTCACCGCCGAGGAGGCGCTGCTGCCGGAGAACGGTCAGCACCGCCGGTACATGGTGCACGGCACCAGCCACCACCTCGGTCTCGACGTGCACGACTGCGCGCAGGCCCGCCGGGACATGTACATGGACGGCGTGATCGAGGCCGGCATGGTGTTCACCATCGAACCCGGCCTGTACTTCCAGCCCGACGATCTCACGGTGCCGGCCGAGTACCGCGGCATCGGCGTGCGGATCGAAGACGACATTCTGATCACCGAGGCCGGCGCCGAGAACCTGTCGGCGGGCATCCCGCGCGAATCCGATGCGGTTGAGGCCTGGATGGCCGCCCTACGCGGCTGAGCGACGCGGTAGCCGGCCGGGCCGACCTGGTTAGCGGGCCGGGTCGGCGGGCGGCCCGTCCAACGGCGGCGTCGCCACCGGCGGGGCGTCCACCGGCGGGCTGGTCGGCGGGGTGCTGACCGGAGGGGCTCCGACCGGCGGGGTCCCGGCCGGCGGCGCGACCGGTGCGGACCGGGGCGGCTCAGAGGGGTGCGGCGCCGCAGCCGCGACATGGGCCGGCTCGGCCTGACCGGCGAGCAGGTTGCGGGCCTTGTTCAACAGCTCCGAGTTGACGATGACCTGGTAGTTACTGGCGATCACCTGCATGGTCGAGGTGAAGTCCCGACGGCGGCGGTTGAGGCCGTAACTCACCAACCCGAACAGCATCCCGAAACCGGCACCCATCAGAATCGCCGCGAACAGGAACGGCAGCCCGGTGCCGTCCGGCGAGAACAGGAAGAACAACAGGCCGAAGAACACGCCGAGCCAGGCACCGGATGCCGCGCCGGCCAGGGCGACCCGTCCCCAGGTGAGCTTCCCGGTCACCCGTTCGACGGTCTTGAGGTCGCTGCCGACGATCGAGAGTTCCTTCACCGGGAAGTCGGCCTTGGCGAGGGTGTCGACCGCCTTCTGCGCTTCGGCGTACGTCTCGTACGTGGCGACGATTTCACCCTTGGGCAGAACGGGAGACTGGGCGGAGGCGCGACCGCGGAAGGGGCTCGGAGTGGTCATGCGACCATTCTTCCACGTTCCCCCGGAACGGCTGCTGAGCTGGGGCTGCGACCGGCCGACGGTCAGGCTGCACAAGCTAAGTTAGAGGTGTGGCAAACACCAGAGTCTTCGTCGCCCGGCTGGCCGGGTGCAACGTTTTCGACCCCGCGGGCGACCGCGTGGGCAAGGTCCGTGACGTGCTGGTGGTCTACCGAAAAGACGACCCGCCCCGCGTCGTCGGGCTGATCGTCGAGATCCCCGGCAAGCGCCGTGTTTTTGTGTCGATCGGCCGGGTCACCAGCATCGGCAGCGGCCAGATCATCACCACCGGACTCATCAACGTGCGCCGGTTCGAGCAGCGCGGCGGTGAGGTGCGCGTGATCGCCGAGATGCTCGGCCGCAAGGTCGCGTTCAACGACGGTTCCGGCGAGGCCACGATCGAAGACGTCGCCATCGAGGAATCCGGTCAGGGCGACTGGGCCATCGGCCAGCTGTTCGTGCGCCGGCCCAAGACCGGCTCCTCCCCCTTCAACAAGGGCGCCACCGCGTTCGCCGACTGGGCCGAGGTGTACGAGAAGGTCACCGCCGGCCAGTCCCAGTCCGCCGAGCAGCTGATCGCCACCTACTCCGACATGAAACCGGCCGACCTGGCGAACACCCTGCTCGACCTGCCCCGGCAGCGGATGTTCGAGGTGGCCGAGGAGCTGCCGGACGGCCGCCTCGCCGACGTGCTCGAGGAGATGCCGGAGAGCGAGCAGGTGGGCATCCTCACCCGGCTCGGCGACTCGCGCGCCGCCGAGGTGCTCGACCACATGCAGCCAGACGACGCCGCCGACCTGATCGCCCAGCTGCCCGAAGAGCGCGGCGAGCAGCTGCTCGACCTGATGGAGCCAGAAGAGGCCGACGACGTCCGGTTCCTGCTCTCCTACGCGCCCGACACCGCCGGTGGCCTGATGACAACCGAACCCATCATCGTCTCCGCCGACGCCACCGTGGCCGAGGGCTTGGCGCTCATCCGCCGGCACGACCTGGCGCCCGCGCTCGGTGCCGCGATCTGCGTCACCCTGCCGCCATACGAACCGCCCACCGGTCGGTTCCTGGGCATGGTGCACTTTCAGCGGATGCTGCGCTACCCGCCGCACGAACGCCTCGGCACCCTGCTCGACCTGGGTCTGGAACCCGTCACCGCGGAAACCAGCGCGGCCGAGGTCAGCCGCATCCTGGCCAGCTACGACCTGGTCTCCGTGCCCGTGGTCGACGAGAACCACCGACTCGTCGGGGTGGTGACCATTGACGACGTGCTCGACTACCTTCTGCCGGACGACTGGCGAAGTCACGACGACAGCGACGAGGTACGCAAACGTGCCACCGCGAGAACCCAGCTGGTGACCGGCAGCATCCCCCTGCCCGGACGGAGGCACGGCAATGGCACGCGCTAACAAAAGCGAGCTGCGCCTCGACACCCCGAAGGGGCTGCGCACCACGAACCTGGTCGGCCGTAAGCGCAACGGGCGCAGCAACGACCGGTTCGGCCGGTTCACCGAAGCCATCGCCCGCGGCATGGGCACCCCCTGGTTCCTGCTGGGCCTCAGCCTCTTCACCGTCTTCTGGATCGGCTGGAACACTCTCTCCCCGCTCAACCTGCGGTTCGACTCGATCGAGCTGGGCTTCATCGCCCTCACCCTGGTCCTGTCGCTGCAGGCGTCCTACGCGGCGCCGCTGATCCTGCTCGCCCAGAACCGGCAGGACGACCGTGACCGGGTGCAGTTCGAGCAGGACCGGCAGCGCGCCGAACGCAACCTGGCCGACACCGAATACCTCGCCCGTGAGGTGGTCGCGCTGCGTCTGGGTATGAAGGACCTCGCCTCGAAGGACTTCCTGCGCGCCGAACTGCGCGCCATGCTCGACAACCTCGACCAGCGCGACGAGCAGGCCCGCCGGGAGGCCGAGGCCGCCCGTGACCGCGAGTACCGCGAGTTGGAGAGCCGGGAACGGGAGGCCAGTCCGCGCGATGCCCTCGAGCACGGCTCCTACGACGACCCGGCCGGTTCGAACGAGGCGCGTCCGATTGACTGAGGAGCGGGTACGGGCCGCCCTGACCCGCGTCATCGACCCGGAGATCCGCAAACCGATCACCGAGCTCGACATGGTGTCCGGGGTGCGGATCGACGATGACGGTAGCGCGACGGTGGACATCCGCCTCACCATCGCCGGCTGCCCGGCCGCGACCCGCATCGAAACGGATGTGCGGGAAGCGGCCGAATCCGTGGTGGGTGCCGGTCTGGCCAGGGTCGTGGTGTCGGTGATGACCCCCGAGCAGCGCCGCGCGATGACCGAGAAGCTGCGCGGCGGCCAGGGCGCCCGCCAGCTGCAGTTCTCGCCAGAGTCGCTCACCCAGATCTACGCGATCACCAGCGGCAAGGGCGGGGTGGGCAAGTCCACCGTCACCGCGAACCTCGCCGTCGCCCTCGCCGGCCGAGGTCTGCGCGTCGGCATCGTCGACGCCGACGTGTACGGCTTCTCCATCCCCGGTCTGCTCGGCCTGGTCACCCCGCCCGCGACGCCCGGCGGGCAGCCCGGTCTGGTCAAGCCCACCCAGGTGGGCGACATGATCCTGCCGCCGATCGGCTACGAGGTGAAGGTCATCTCGATCGGCATGTTCGTCGACGACACCTCGGTGGCGGTCGCCTGGCGCGGACCGATGCTGCATCGCACCATCACCCAGTTCTTGACCGAGGTCTACTTCGGCGATCTCGACATCCTGCTGCTCGACCTGCCGCCTGGCACCGGCGATGTGGCCATCTCGGTCGGTCAGCTGTTGCCGCACGCCGAGGTGATCGTGGTGACCACCCCGCAGCCGGCCGCCGCCGACATCTCCGAACGCAGCGGTGCGGTGGCCCGGCAGACCGGTCAGAAGATCTACGGCGTGATCGAGAACATGTCCGGCCTGATGCAGCCGGACGGCACCCTGCTGGAGATCTTCGGCGCCGGTGGCGGCGCCGAGGTCGCCGCCCGGCTGTCCACCGGGCAAGAGCACCCGGTACCGGTCCTCGGCCAGGTACCACTCTCGGTCGCGCTCCGCAGCGGCGGTGACACCGGCCTGCCGGTGGTGCTCGGCGACCCGGCCGACCCGGCCGCCGTGGCCATCCAGGCCATCGCCGAGAAACTGGCCACCCGGGGCCGCGGCCTGGCCGGACGCAGCCTGGGTGTCTCCCTGCGCTGACCCTCCCCCGGATCGTCCGGCCGGTCGACGGGCGACCAGCCACCGTGTCTAAACTGACGGCTATGGCTGCCCCCACGGTTCCTCGTCCAGACACCCGTCCCGTCCACGACCTTCCGTTCGTGGCCGAACTGCACCGAGACATCCGCTCGAGCAGCGGCCACACGGCGCCGGTCACCGCCCCGTTCACCGGCGCGCTGTTGCACGACGTGCCGGTCAGCAGCACGGACGACGTCGAGGATGCATACGCCAGGGCCAGACTGGCCCAGCTCAGCTGGACGCGGGCCGGGTTCGCGCACCGCCGGGAGGTGCTGCTGCGGGCGCACGACCTGCTGCTGGAACGCCGGGAGGGCCTGCTCGACGTCCTGCAGACCGAGACCGGCAAGACCAGGGGCCAGGCCTTCGAGGAGGTCTTCCAGGCGGCCGGGGTCACCCGGTACAACGCGCTGGCCGCGGCCAGGGTGCTGCGCGGCGAACGGCGCCGGTCCGGCATTCCCGTGGCCGTGACCACCAGGGTGCGGTTTCGGCCGAAGGGCGTCGCCGGGGTGATCACGCCGTGGAACTTCCCGTTGAGCCTGGCCGCGATGGATGTCGTGCCGGCGTTGGCGGCCGGCTGCGGAGTGGTGCAGAAGGCCGACAACCAGGGGGTGCTGAGCATCCTGTCGCTGCGCCGCGCGTTCATCGACGCCGGCGTGCCCGCCGATCTCTGGGCGGTCGTGGTCGGCGACGGCGCCGAGATCGGCGGCCAGGTCACGGCCGGCGCCGACTACGTCTGCTTCACCGGCTCCACCGCCACCGGCGTGCGGGTGGGCGGTGCGGCTGCCGGCACCCTGACCGGCGCCTCGCTGGAGCTGGGCGGCAAGAACCCCATGATCGTGCTCGACGATGTCGATCCGCACCGCGCGGCCGCCCAGGCGGCGTACGCCTGCTTCTCCTCCCTCGGCCAGCTCTGCGTGTCGATCGAGCGCATCTACGTGCAACGCGGGGTGGCCGAGCAGTTTCTGCGGGAGTTCGTCACCACCACCCGGGAGCTGGTGCTCGGCTCCGGCCTCGACTACCGGTCCGATGTCGGCTCGCTCACCTCCCAGGCACAGCTGGACCGGGTCAGCGGGCACGTCGCTGACGCCGTCGGTCACGGTGCCGTCGTCGAGGCCGGCGGGAAGCCGCGACCCGACCTGGGCCCGTACTTCTACGAACCCACCATCCTCACCGGGGTCACCCCGGCCATGCAGTGCTTCGCGGGTGAAACCTTCGGTCCGGTCGTTGCGGTGACCGTGGTGGACTCGGAGCAGGACGCCATCCGGGCCGCCAACGACAGCGAGTACGGCCTGAATGCCGCGGTGCTCAGCGGCTCCGGCCGGCGCGGACTGCGGGTCGCCGAGTCGCTCGAGGCCGGCAGCGTCAACGTGAACGAGGGCTACCGGGGGTCGTTCTCGGCGGTGGATGCCCCGATGGGCGGCGTGAAGGCATCCGGTTTGGGCCGCCGGAACGGGCCGGAAGGGCTGCTGCGGTTTGTGAACCCGGTCACCATTTCGCGGTCCACCGGGGTGCTCGCCCTCCCTGTTACCGGGCCGGAGTTCGCCCGGCTGGTCGGCCCGATGGTGCTACTCGCCCGCACCCTCAAGGCGGTCAGGCGGCGCTGATCGGCGTCAGGTGGCCTCGGTGTCGAACGGCGCCGGCCCCGTGAGTGCGCTCTCCCGACGCTTACGCTGCAGGTAGGCGCTGTCGGGATTCGGCCCGGCCCGGGAGACCACCGCTGACTGACCCTTCACGGGTTCGTCGTCGATCAGGGCTTCCCGGATGATGCGCCGCGGGTCATACTGCCTGGGGTCGAGCTTCTTCCAGTCGACGTCGTCGAATTCCGGTCCCATCTCGTCTTTCATGCGGTCCTTGGCCCCGTTGGCCATGTCCCGCAGCTGACGCACGAGGCGTCCGAGCTGGGCCGCGTAGTGCGGCAATTTCTCCGGTCCGAGCAGGAAGACGGCGATGATCCCAATCAATAGGAGTTTCTCGAACGTCAGCCCAAACATTCCCTCAGAATAACCCCCGGCGAGGCCTCCCCGTACCACGGCCCGCCCGGCCCTAGTCTTGTTCTAATCATCAACTGGAGTTGCGGAATGTCTGACAAAGATCTGAATTGGAAGTTCGCCGACGATTCGGTGGTGGAAAGCGATGCCCTGGCGCGAGCCCGGCAGCAGTCGCTCGAGCTCGGCATCGACGCGATTCCGCCGTCGGTCGGCGCGCAATCGGCCGTCATCGCCGCGGCGACCGGCGCCCGCAGCATCCTCGAGGTCGGCACCGGGGCCGGCGTCTCCGGCATCTGGCTGCTCACCGGCGCCCCCGGCGCCACCCTCACCTCCATCGACACCGAGGTCGACCACCAGCAGCACGCCAAGGCGAACTACCGTGAGGCCGGCATCCCGGCCAACCGCATCCGGCTCATCTCCGGCCGCGCCGCCGAGGTGCTGCCGCGCATGAACGAGAACTCCTACGACATCGTCTTCGTGGATGCCGACCCGCAGTCGGTCATCGAGTACGTCGAGCACGGTCTGCGCCTCGCCCGGCCCGGCGGCACCGTGCTGGTCGCGCACGCGCTCTGGCGCGGCCGGGTGGCCGATCCGGTGCAGCGGGACGATGTGGCCACGGGCTTCCGCACCCTGCTCAACGAGATCGCCTCATCCAAGGCCGTCATCAGTGCCCTGTCCACCGTGGGCGACGGGTTGCTGCAGATCACCAAGCTGCGCGCATAACAGCCGCAGCCCAAGCCGGAGCCGAGCAGCCGCAGCCGGGGCGACGCTGCCCGGGTACGGCAATCGGCTGTGCGGAGAGCCGCACAGCCGATCGTCAAAACGTGTTATACGGCCGGGGTGACTACGCCGGCAAGCGCATCGTGAAGCTCCTTGGCTTCAGCGTCGTTCACAGAGACGACGAGTCGTCCTCCACCTTCGAGCGGTACACGCACGATGATCAGGCGCCCCTCCTTTACAGCCTCCATTGGCCCGTCTCCGGTCCGTGGCTTCATGGCCGCCATGAACTCCCCTTCCATTCGTAGTCGTACCCCTATTATCGACCATTCGGCCGTCAGACAGTAATTAGGGCGGGGTCCAATCGGCCCCGTCGACGCCCCAACAGAGCAAAAGCCAGCCCCACTGGCCAAGGATCAGCGCCAGTGTGACCACAACGCGGTACACCGGGTTCCTCGGTGCGGCGAGGGCGCCCAGGAGCGGGAACATCGGCATCAGCAACCGGAAGATGCTCGACTGCGGGAAGAACACCGCCAGCAGGTAGAGCGCGTAGCTGGCCACCCACAACCGTAGGTCGACGCCCAGCGAGCGCACCGGCCGGGAGAACATCACCAGGGTGAACGCCACGATCAGCCCGATCACGACGATGACGCCGAGCGGTTGGCCCAGCCACCACACCCCGCTCTGGAACCAGGCCGCGAACGGCACCAGTTCGGTGTAGCCGATGTACGCGGAACGCCAGGCCAGTTCCGTGTCGGTGTACGCGGTGATCGACCCGGTCACCAGCCAGGCGATGCCCGGCCAGGCGAGCCCCATCACCCCGCTGAACACGGCGACGGCCGAGGCGACCACGGCTTCCCTGGCGGGGAACGGGTCGCGTGCCCTGGTGTACCAGCGGTAGACCACGTGCAGCGCCAGGAAGAGGGCGAACGCCAGACCGCTCGGCCGGGTGAGGGCCATCACGGCGATCACCGGAACGAGCACCAGGTAGCGCCGTTCCAGCACCAGCAGCAGGGCGAGGGTCATCAGCATCAGGTGCATCGACTCGGCATAGCCGAACTGCAGCAGCGGCGACAGCGGGGCGACGCAGAACAGCACCACGGCGAACAGGGCGGTGGAGGAGGACTGCACCCGGCGGATGAGTCGGTAGAACAACAGGGCCGTCGCCAGGCTGGCCAGCACCGACACCAGCACGGCCATCGGCTCCCACGGTGACCCGGTGAGGAGCATCAGCGCCCGCACCACCGCGGGATAACCGGGCATGAACGCCCAGGCGTTCTCGGCGACGTGACCGTCCGGTGTCAGCGGCAGCACCGCGGGGTAGCCGCTGACCGCCACGATGTTGTACCAGAGGCTGTCCCACATGGTGGCGAAGTCGGTGTACCCGGGTTGCGCCGGGGTCCAGGCGTTATCGCCCTGCACGCTCGCCAACACCAGCACCATCGAGGTGCTGATCAGCCGGGACAGCAGCCAGATGACGATGACCTTCTGCCACCACGGCACCAACCGGTAACGCACCCGCCAGCGCACCGAAGCGGATGCCCCGGGCCGGCCGATCGGCGCGGTCAGGGTCGGCGACGACGTACGGTCCGGTGAGGCCCCGGTCGGGACGCTGGGCGTGCTGTCCACTATCAGCCGATGGGCGCGGTCAGCCAGGAGCGGAGGGCGTTCTCACAGTCGTCGATCTGCTGCAGCGGGACCCGCTCGTCGTCGGCGTGCGCCTTGAGCGGGTCGCCGGGGCCGTAGTTCACGGCCGGGATGCCCAGGGCGGAGAATCGGGCGACGTCGGTCCAGCCGTACTTGGGGCGGGGTTCGGCGCCGACGGCCTCGAGGAACTGCAACGCCAGCGGGGCGTCCAGGCCGGGTCGGGCGCCCTCGGCCAGGTCGACGACGGTGATGTCGAACCCGGCGAACACCTCTTCCAGGTGGGCCACGGCTTCGGCGGCGGTCTGGTTCGGGGCGAACCGGTAGTTCACGTGCACCATGCACTCGTCGGGGATGACGTTGCCGGCGATGCCGCCGCTGATGCCCACCGCGTTCAGGCCTTCCCGGTAGACCAGACCTTCCACCTCCACCTCGCGCGGCTGGTAGGCCGCGAGGATGTCCAGGATCGGGGCGGCCTTGTGGATGGCGTTCTCCCCCACCCAGGCGCGGGCGGAGTGCGCCCGCTTGCCGAAGGTGCGCACCTCGATGCGCACGTTGCCGTTGCAGCCGCCCTCGACCTGACTGTTGCTCGGCTCACCGAGAATGGCGAAGTCGCCCTCGAACAGGTCCGGCCGGTTGGCCGCCAACCGGCCGAGGCCGTTGAGCGCCGCGTTGACCTCTTCGTGGTCGTACCACATCCAGGTCACGTCGACGCTGGGGTCGGTGAGTTCCGCGGCCAACTTCAGCTGCACGGCAACGCCGGCCTTCATGTCGGCGGTCCCGCGGCCCCAGAGGTAGTCGACGCCGTCGATGGTCTCGAACCGGGTCGGCAGGTTCTGGTTCAGCGGCACGGTGTCGATGTGGCCGGCGATCACGACCCGCTGGGCCCGGCCCAGGGTGGTGCGCGCCACGATGGTGTCACCGTCCCTGATCACCTCGAGGTGCGGGTAGCCGGCCAGGGCGCTCACGATGGCGTCGGCCAGGCGGGTCTCGTTGCCCGACACCGACTCGACGTCGCAGATCGTGCGGGTGAGCTCGATCGACGAGGAGGTCAGATCGAGGGTCAGGTCGGAACTCGGATCGGGAGAGGAGGGGTTTTGGGGCACTCTACTAATCTAGAGGCATGGTCACCGCGCTTCCCCCCGAACACCCGTCAGACTCCACGGCTCCGGCAGCCACGCAGGCGTGGGGCTACGGTCTCGCCACCATCGCCGGCGACGGCACGGTGCTCGACACCTGGTTCCCGACGCCCGCCCTGGGCCCGCTGCCGGCCGACCGGGACCGCTGGATCGTACCCACGGAGCTGGAGGAAGCGGCCGGTCCCGATGTCCGCCGCAATGTGCGCCTCGAGGCCGTGACGGTCGAGATCGACCTGCAGGCCCCGCCCGCCGGCACCTCGGACGCCTACCTGCGGCTGCACCTGCTCTCGCACCTGCTGGTCCGCCCCAACACCATCAACCTCGACGGCATCTTCGGTCACCTGCCCAATGTGGTCTGGACCACCGCCGGGCCGGTCCTGCCGGCCGACTTCGACCGGCTGCGGCCGGCGCTGCAGCGTCACGGTATCAGCGCAACCGGGCTGGACAAGTTCCCGCCGCTGCTCAACTACGTCTCCCCCGCCCGGGTGCGCATCGCCGACGCCTCCCGGGTGCGCCTGGGCGCCTACCTCTCCCCCGGCACCACGGTCATGCACGAGGGTTTCGTCAACTTCAACGCCGGCACCCTGGGTGTCTCCATGGTGGAGGGCCGGGTGTCGCAGGGCGTGCTGGTCGGTGACGGTTCCGACATCGGCGGCGGCGCATCCATCATGGGCACGCTGTCGGGCGGCGGCACCGACCGGGTCGTGATCGGCGAGCGGGCCCTGCTCGGGGCGAACTCGGGCATCGGCATCTCGATCGGCGACGACTCCGTGGTCGAGGCCGGCCTGTACGTCACCGCCGGCACCAAGGTGGTGCTGCTCGACCAAGCCCGCACCGCCGACGGGGCCCCGCGCACCGTCAAGGCGAAGGAGCTCTCCGGGGTGCCGAACCTGCTCTTCCGCCGCAACTCACTCACCGGCGCCGTCGAGGTGCTCCCCCGCACCGGAACCGGCATCACCCTGAACGCGGCCCTACACGCCTAACCCACCCGCGAACCGTGAGAAAAACCCCGAAAACGGAACATTTTCGGGGTTTTTCTCACAGCTGGCGTGGTTAGCGCTGCGGGTAGTCGCGGGCGAGTGAGCCCGTGTAGAGCTGCTGCGGACGGCCGATCTTGTTCGTCGAGTCCAGGTTCATCTCCCGCCAGTGCGCCACCCAGCCGGGCAGGCGACCGATGGCGAACAGCACCGTGAACATGCGCGGCGGGAAACCCATCGCCTTGTAGATCACGCCGGTGTAGAAGTCCACATTGGGGTAGAGCTTGCGCTCCTTGAAGTAGTCGTCGTTCAGCGCGATCTGCTCGAGCTCTTTGGCGATGTCGAGCAGGTCGTCCTTCACCCCGAGGGCCTCGAGCACGGCGTCGGCGCTCTCCTTGACCAGCTTGGCGCGCGGGTCGTAGTTCTTGTAGACCCGGTGACCGAAGCCCATCAGGCGCACGCCGGCTTCCTTGTTCTTCACCCGTTCGACGTACTTCTGCACGCCCTCACCGGATGCCTTGATGTCGCCGAGCATGGTCAGCACGGCCTCGTTGGCGCCACCGTGCAGGGGGCCGGAGAGGGCGTTGATGCCGCCGGAGACGGAGGCGAACAGGTTGGCCTCGGTCGAACCGACCAGGCGCACGGCCGAGGTGGAGGCGTTCTGCTCGTGGTCTTCGTGCAGCATCAGCAGACGTTCCAGCGCCTTGCTCACGACCGGGTTCACCTCGTACGGTTCGGCCAGGGTGCCGAAGTTGAGCTTGAGGAAGTTGTCCACGAAGCTCAGCGAGTTGTCCGGGTAGAGGAACGCGTGGCCGATGCTCTTCTTGTGTGCGTACGCCGCCATGACCGGCAGCTTCGCCAGCAGACGGATCATCGACAGTTCGACCTGCTCGGGATCCTTGGGGTTCAGGGAGTCCTGGTAGTACGTCGACAGCGCAGACACCCCGGCGGACAGCACCGACATGGGGTGGGCGTTGTGCGGCAGGGCGTCGTAGAACCGGCGCAGGTCTTCGTGCAGCAGGGTGTGCCGACGGATGCGGGTGTCGAACGCGCTCAGTTCGCTCTCGCTGGGCAGCTCGCCGTAGATGAGCAGCCAGGCGGTCTCCAGAAAGCTGGAGTTCTGGGCGATCTGCTCGATCGGGTAGCCGCGGTACCGCAGAATCCCCGCATCACCGTCGATGTAGGTGATGGCCGACCTCGTCGCCGACGTGTTCACGAACCCGGAGTCGAAGGTGGTCAGCCCGGTCTGCTTGGTCAGGGTGCCGATGTCGATGGACGACGGACCCTCGGTGCTGCGCAGGATCGGGAACTGGGCGGTGCCGCCCGGATAGGTGAGAGTTGCCGTCTCCGGCTCCGAAGCCGGTGTCTCAATGAACTGCGGCTGGTTGGATGGTGTTCGCTGCGCGACGTCGCTCACGGCGCCTCCCTGGATACAAGCCTTTCGGCTGATGGTCTATGGCGGTACGCCCCAGCACGCTCACGGTGCTTGGCAACGATAACCCGCCTACAGCCTATTCTGCGAAGGGGCATACTGTTGCATCCATCAATATCGGCCGCCCTTTGTTGGTCACCGTCCACAGCCCACCGGCCCGCACCCGCCCAGTCTCACAACTCCTGCAGAATGTGCCGGCCACCCCGAACAGCCGCGTGTTTCCGGCATCCAGCACCCGCCAGACGGAGAATTGCAGGAGTTATGCGTCAGGGCCGGGCGGCCCCGCTGTGCAGCCCCAGTGAGGTTGTGTGAGCGTGACCGGGGTCAGGCGGTTGCGGCGCTCAGGCGGGCGGCGGCGGCGTGGATGCGTTCGTCGGCCGCGGTCAGCGAGAACCGCACATGCTCTGGGTAATGATCGCCGTAGAACGGGCCGGGGCCGGCCAGGATGCCCAGTTCGGCGAGGCTCTGGATCGACTGCCAGGCATCGACGCCGGCGGTGGCCCAGAGGTAGAGCCCGGCTTCACTCCGGTCGATCCGAAAACCGGCGGCCTGCAGGGCCGGCAGCAGCACCGCACGGCGGGCCCGGTAACGTTCCCGTTGCACGTCGACGTGACCGTCGTCGCCCAGGGCGGCCACCATGGCCGCCTGGAGCGGTGCGGGCAGCATCAGCCCGGCGTGCTTGCGTACGGTCAGCAGCCGGCCCAGCACGGCGTCACAGCCGGCCGCGAAGGCACCGCGGTAGCCGGCCATGTTGGACTGTTTGCTCAGCGAGTAGATCGCCACGATGTTGCGCTGGTCACCGTCGGTGACCCGAGGGTCGAGGATGCTGGGGATCGGCTCCGTGTTCCAAGGCGCGTCCCAGCCGAGCTCGGCGTAACACTCGTCGTTCACAATCACGGCACCGAGTTCGCGGGCGCGCTGCACGGCGGCGCGCAAGGCGTCGACGGTGAGCACCCGGCCGTCGGGGTTGCCCGGGCTGTTCAACCAGATCAGCCGGGTCGTCTCCGGCCACTCGCTCGGGTCATCCGACGGGAAGGACTCGGCTCCGGCCATCGCCGCGCCGATCGCGTAGGTCGGGTATGCGGCGCGCGGGTGCACGATGGTGTCCCCTTCGCCCACGCCGATCATGAACGGCAGCAGCGCGACCAGCTCCTTCGAGCCGATGGTGGGCAGCACATTCTTCTCGGTCAGCCCGGTGACACCGCGACGGCGGGCGTACCAGTCGATGATCGCGCGCTGCAGCGCCGGCGTTCCGACGGTCTGCGGGTAGGCGTGGGCATCGGTGGCGTGAGCCAGAGCGGCCTGCACCACCGGCGGGGTGGCGTCGACGGGTGACCCGATCGACAGGTCCACGATGCCGTCGGCGTGCCCCCTGGCCGTCGCCGCGAACGGCAGCATCTGGTCCCAGGGGTAGTCGGGAAGCGGCTTGAGCACCGTTAGTGCTGAACCTGGGGCGGGAGCACCGAGATGACGGCGTGGTCCTTGTTGATCACGCCCACCTTGGCGGCGCCGCCGGGCGAGCCGATGTCGTCGAAGAACTCGACGTTGGCCTTGTAGTAGTCCGCCCACTGTTCGGGCAGGTCATCCTCGTAATAGATGGCCTCGACCGGGCACACGGGTTCGCAGGCGCCACAATCCACACACTCGTCGGGGTGGATATAGAGGGAGCGTTCACCCTCGTAAATACAGTCGACTGGGCATTCGTCGACGCAAGCGCGATCCTTGACGTCCACGCAGGGTAGGGCGATGACATACGTCACAGTGGCGGAATTCCCTTCACGAACTGGATGTCCAGTCTACGCCGTCGGTCGGCGAGCAGGAATTCGAGGCCAGGCGATCACCAGCGCCGCGAACAGTGCCGGCGCCATCGACCACACCGTTCCGTACAGCCCCTCCGGCACCAGCACGGACCCGCCGGTGCTGCGCAGAGACAGCACGAACACCGTCGCGACCAGGCCGATACCGGCCAGCAGCACGATCAGGCGGTCACCGACCACCAGACGGAGCCCGAGCATCAGCGTGCCGGAGGCCACCAGCGCGAGGATCAGCCCGACCGGCACGGTGACGTCGGCGATGACGACGGTGGTCTGGTGGGCGATCGTGCCGAGCGTGCCGAAGACCACGCCGGCGAGAATCGCCGTGACACCGGCAAGCACTCGGGCGGCCACGCTGGGCTTGTCGGATTCGATCACGCCGGTGCTCGCCGAGCGGCGCGGCGGCGCCACCGGAGTGTACGTTTCGGACCCGTTGATCTGCAGATCCCGACCGCCGGCGAGGTGCACCGTGCGGTCATCCACGGTGAACCGGCCGGGGTAGGCCCGCACCGCGGCCATCTTCTGGTCGAGGTGATCGCTCACGTCGATCGCGGTGAGGCGTTGACCGACGGCCGCGGACACCCGGCTGGCGATGAAAGCGGGCACCTCGTGCTGACCGGCGGCACTGAGGGCGGCGTCGCGCAGGCCGGACTTGCCGGCGGCCACGATCACGGCGGTCGGGTCGGCGTCGGCGACGGCACCGGCGACCACATCCCTGAGAGTTCCCACATCTGACACCGTCGGCAACTGCCGCCATTTGGTCGGATCGGCCTCCCCCAGCGCCGCCCGCGCCTCGGCCACAGACGCCGCCGTCGCGGGGTGGGCCGCGCTGACCGACGCCGCGAAGAGCACGGTCACCTCGGCCCCGTCGGCCAGCAGCCGGGCGATGGTTCCGCCTGTGATCAGGGACTCGTCTCCCGGAGCATCCAGTACGAAGACCACCCGTTCAGCATTGCCGGACATGACCATGAAGTGGGGCTCCTGAAACGTCGCGGGTTGTCGGGTGACGGATCGTGCGACAGAACGAAGAACTGCCCACGCGGCACACACGTATCGTCAAATCTTATCTGGACAGGTTTGGCCGGCGTACGTAGAGTGTGTGGGTAAGGTAAGCCTTACCATCACTGGATGGCTTCACCCACCTCAACATCCCGGGAACACCTGTGCTCGCAAACTACCTGATCGGCCTGCGCGAAGGCCTCGAAGCCGCGCTGATCGTCACGATTCTCATCGCCTACGTGGTGAAGATCGGTCGCAAGGACGTGCTGCCCCGGCTCTGGGCGGGCGTCGGCCTGGCCGTGCTTCTGGCGCTCGCTCTCGGCGCCATCCTCACCTTCGGCACCTACGGGCTCAGCTTCGCCGCACAGGAGACCATCGGCGGGCTCCTCTCCATCATCGCCACCGGCCTGGTCACCTGGATGGTGTTCTGGATGCTGCGCACCGCCCGCGATCTCAAGGGTCACCTGCACGGCCACATCGACAAGCACCTCGCCGGTTCGGGCCTGGGTCTGGTACTCGTGGCGTTCCTCGCGGTGGGCCGCGAGGGCATCGAGACCGCCCTGTTCATCTGGGCAGCCGTGCAGGCCACCGGGGAGACCACGCTGCCGCTGGTGGGCGCGAGCCTCGGCATCCTCACCGCGGTGGCACTGGGTTGGCTGATCTACGCCGGCATGCTCAAGATCAACCTGAGCAAGTTCTTCACCTGGACCGGCGCGATCCTGATCATCGTGGCCGCCGGGGTGCTCTCCTACGGCGTGCACGACCTGCAGGAGGCCGGCATCCTGCCCGGACTGAATGCGCTGGCGTTCAACGTCTCCGCGGTCATCCCACCCGACAGCTGGTACGGCACCCTGCTCAAGGGCACACTCAACTTCTCCCCCGCCACCACCTGGCTGGAGATGTTCGCCTGGATCGCCTATGCGGTACCCACCCTCACGCTCTTCATCGTGAAGGGCCGTCAGTCCCGGCCGGCCCCGGTAGCCGCTCCGCAGCCGGCCAGCCCGGCCGTCGTGTCCCGGTAACGCATCCACTCCGTCTCAGCACACCCCGAAGCCACTCCCACCTCACCGTCACGAAGGATTGCCATGCGATTCCGTCTCCTCCCCCTCGCCGCTGTCACGGCCGCCGGCCTGCTCGCGCTCACCGGCTGCGTCGCCAACGCCAGCCCGACCGACTCCGCGCACGCCGCGCTCACGGTCGACAGCAGCGCGGATGCCTGCGCGGTGTCGGCCGATGAGGCCCCGTCGGGCAACCTCAGCTTCACGGTCACCAACACCGGCGAGCAGGTGACGGAGTTTTACCTGCTCGCCGAAGACGGCCTGCGTATCGTCGGTGAGGTGGAGAACATTGGCCCTGGCCTCTCCCGTGACCTGGTCGTGCAGCTCGCCCCCGGCAGCTACCTCACCACCTGCAAGCCGGGTATGACCGGCGACGGCATCGACAAGACCGCGTTCACCGTCACCGACTCCGGCACCGAGGTGGCAGCGGATGCCGACCTCGACGCCCAGGTGG
>Ga0247816_10000674_pt1 | contig 18605 bp, 16 predicted proteins | sample UWRJL209509C1_FD_179930 | JGI IMG/M metagenome (GOLD analysis project Ga0247816, IMG submission 179930) | Plant litter microbial communities from Arlington Agricultural Research Station in Wisconsin, United States - UWRJ-L209-509C-1 | ecosystem: Environmental > Terrestrial > Plant litter >...
AGCCCCGTCTAATCTCTGACCAGCGTCGAGCTAAAAAGCCCCGCCGATCGTGAGATTGGCGGGGCTTTTAACTTGTCTGAACGAAGCAGGGGATTGACTTTACATACTATTTATGCTTAAATAGATGCATAACGAACCAAAAATAAAAAAAAGCAAAACAACATGTCGATTTATCATTTTCTCCAGCTTCAACCCGTCGAACCATCTGATGATGGGACGATTAGTCCTCTTGATGAATACGAAGCGGACGAGACAATTGATTTGAATGATGACATCAGCGAAGAGGTTCTTGATCAAGCTTGGGATGCAGTATTAAACGATCCTGACGACAAAATTACTTTTTCAAAAGAATAAGCGCTATACTTAATATAGTTATGGAACTTACAGACAACGAATTTGATCGGCTGATTAGCCGAGCTATGGACGAACTGCCCCAAGAATATATCAAGGGGCTCGATAACGTTGCCGTGTTGTATGCCGATTGGCCAGACCAGTACCAAGCGCAAAAGGCGGGGTTACGTGAAGGCAATATTCTGCTCGGTTTATATGAAGGTATCCCGTTGACAAAACGAGGTGGTAATTACACGTTTGTATTGCCTGACAAAATTACACTATTTAAACATTCGATCTTGATGGTGGTGCAAAATGAACAGCAATTGTTCGAGCAAATTAAGCGAACGTTGTGGCACGAGATCGCACATTATTACGGACTTGATCACGATCGCATCCATGAACTTGAAAGGGGTGATCACTCCCATTCTTAAGTCGCTTGTGGTATAATGGCGGTATAGAACACTAGGAGTGGTGTTTGAGGGAGGAACCAGTATCAAAGGACTTATAGCAATGCCTATCCTGCGAGGAGCAAAAATAGTTGTATTTTTGTTGGCGACTATAACCTTCGTACTTGCTATTTCGTTTTCTTTTGCCCGGCCGGCTCAGGCCGGGCTTTTTAATATGATTGGATGTGTTATTGGAGTTGGGTGTGGTGTGCCTGTGCAGACTCCACTCATTCCACCTATAGATAATCCTGAACCACCTGTTGTACCGGTGAACCCTGGTGATACAGACGAACCAACTGATGAAGAGGGCGAACCGGAAGAAGAAACACCTGTTGATCCAAATCCTGTACCTGTTGTGACAGTATCGGCAACGCCTGCGCTTGTTGGGGGAACGGTAGAGAATCGCACCGTGACGATTACCGGTAAGATCACCGATGATGACTTTGTGTCATGCCAATTACTTATCAATGAAGTTCCCGTCGATGCTACCTGTGTGCTGAATGAAGAAACAGGTGAGTATGACTTGAACTACACTTGGGTTGTTGCGGGTGAACCTGACACCAAGGCACAAAGTGGTGAATACATTGTGAAGTTAATTGCGGTTGATGCAACCGATCGCCAAACCGCTGAAACTACCAAGATCATTGTTGATAATGATGGACCCGCAATAACGGTTACTGGTGGAAACGCAATTATTAACAGTGGAAGTATTACCCCTAAAGTCACAGCGGCTGATGATGCCGATGTCGCCAGTTATAGTTGGGCTGCAGGAAAGAACCCGGCCGTGTTGCAGTTTGATGCTGCTGCAAAAACTCCAACATTTACTCCAACTGTTGAGGGGACGTACAGATTTGTGCTGACTGCGCGAGACGCGCTCGGCAACCAGACGGTCGTGCCTTTTGAATTCGGCTACGCGGTCGTACTTGCGACACTTCCGTTACCAGTCAGTAATATCGAAGAGCTTGTCGTAAATTCTCCAGTCGTTACACGAGAAGTAGTTGTGAGTAGTGATGAAAACGTGGCAGACAAAGACACGGAAGTGCTGGGAAATACCATATCGACACCAGCGCCGGCGGCCTTTGTTGCGCAAAGTCCAACCATTGCCAGAACAGGTGAAGGTTGGCGCATTTTTGGACTCCTATGGTACTGGTGGTTAGGCATCGTAGGGGTTATGGCTACTGGTTGGTTCTTTGTGAAAAAATATGCACTCAGAACCCTAACAAACGATTCTTAGAATAAGATTAAATCGCCATTGCCAAGTAGGCCTGAAAGTGGTAAAGTTAACAAAAATACAAAAGTTGAGAGCGTTGTATATATATGTGTCGATCGTGTGGGCGATCAATTATTAGTTCAATAAGGAGTGTTGAGATGAAGTTTTTTGCGAGCAAACGATACCAACGAGTAACTAATTTTGCGCTAGCATTTATGTTAGTTGTGAGTACCCTTACGGCCAGTGTGCCGTTTTTATTTAGCGAAAGCGTAAGCGCTGTCGCATCTAACGTATATAGCGGAATCAACCTTGATGGTTGGACTGTTGACCGAACGGCTCCATCTGGTGGATCTGGCAAAGCAACATTTATGGGGCGTGAAGCACTACAGCTTAACGTGAGCCAACTCTCTAGCAACCCCGATAACTTTAATCGTTATGAAGGTCTTGTTAAAAATATTACAGCAAGTAACTCAATCAAAGGTGACCTTTACGTTGACGCTGGTTGGCCATCAAGCGTTCGCGCTGGCATCTGGGGTGGTGGTTACGACGCGAGTAATAACGTCAGCTCATACCCAATCATCGAATTCAACCGTTCAGTTGCATCAAACTGGCGCATCTTCGATAGTAATGGGGCAGGATGGCGAGATGTTGTCGTAACAAGCGCAACAACTGGCTGGAACAAAATCGAACTTACTATTAACAAGGATGATTCTGCGAAAACTGACATCTATGTGAACGATGTATTCGTTGGGTCTAGCATCGGTGAATCAACACAAAGCTTCAAAAAGATTTATATCAACAACTTCAATGCTGGCGATGCAAACTACGCAGTTCGTTGGAGCAACTTCCAATACGGTAACGTTCCTACTAATTACTCAAACGTTTACGTATCTCCAACGGGTAGCGACAGCAACAACGGTGTCTCTGTAGACTTCCCATTCAAGACTGTTCAAAAAGCATTAAACACTGTTGCAGTAAACGGTACAGTCAATCTTTCTGCGGGTACATTCCCACAAGAACAACTTACTATCGTTAAAGAAGGCACAAAGATCATTGGTCAAGGCCGTGACGCAACCAAGGTTACTGTTCTCTCAAACGGTAGCGGTCAAGGACTTCTTGCTGAAGGCCTGAGTAACATTACTATTAAGTCACTTGGTGTTGTTGGATCAAACAACAGTACTACTGCAAGTGGTAATGCACTCGTAAAACTCGCAAATGGTCAAAACGGTATCATCGAGAACGTTCAAGTTGAATCAGCGAGTGGTGTGCGAACATATGCAACCGGAATTGACATCAACGGCTACGCAAATGTACGTATCGACAATGTGTATATTCACGGACTCGGTAAGAACGGAATTGCTGTTACTGGACGATCAGCAGGTCAGTCTAACGACGTAAACAACATTCGTATCCAAGGCGCGGCTGTTGCTGACGTCTCATGGGCTGCGATTGCTTTCTACACAACTAAGGAAGTGCGTGTAGGTGGTGTTGTTACAGATCGTATTCCACTAGGTAACATCACAAACGTATCATTTGGTGGCACATCAACACTTCAATACAACGACGACGGCGTATATCTTGAAGGGCTTACTGGCAAGACTATTACTGGTCTAAGCGGTGCACCTGTTAGCCTCGACGGCGTTGTCTTGAAAGACAGTCGCTCAACATACATCACGAATGCACAATCAAGTGATGTAAACGCATACAACGTCGCTTTCGACGGCAAAACAGCCGGTCAGATGACATCAGCAGAATTTGCTGCACTGAACGTCAAGATTATTGACCGAAACGATAACCCAGCTGCTGGTATCGTAAACCTCCGTACTGCATTGAACGCACCTGTTGTGCAAACTCAAGGTTGGACAAATGCTGCAACAACAGTGAACTGGACTGCTGCAACTGATCGTACTGCAACTAACTTGCAATACGCATTCTCATACAGTACTGACCGATACACTGGATTCACAACTGTCGCAAACGGCAACAGTACATCTAAAGATGTTTCAGCACTCTTTACAACCCCTGGTTCATACTTCGTATATGTAACTGCGACTGAAGACGGTGTGACAACAACAAGCTCTACAGTTGAAATCCAAGTTATTGGAACACTTGAAATCACTGCTATTACTGGTTCTGGTCAAGCTGGCTCACAAGCAACTGTAAACTGGACTCCAGTATATGGACGTGAACAGTTTGATAACTACGAAGTCTACCTCAATGATGAACTCGTCGAAACTGTTACAGACCCATCTGCAACATCTGCTGAAATCACACTTCCTAACGAAGTTGGTCCAGCTGATGTATATGTAAAGGCGAACTTCAAAGCAAGTATTGGTGGAAGCAACTCTCGTACTTCTGAAACAGAAACAGTTGAAGTTGTTGCTGTGCCATTTGTGCCAATCACTCCTGTCGTAACAATCCCTGCATCAGGTGATGACGATACTGATGATGACAACACTTCAAACACACAAAACGCTGGATTTGCCGGTGTTATCGGTGCAACATCTAACCAAGGTGTCCTCGGTGCAAACACTGACGACGATGCAGCTGCTGCTGAAGTTAAGGGAACATCTACTGACAAGACCGCTGCGGTTGCTGATGGTGTGAACAACACTGACGGTAAGATCTTCGGACTTGCATGGTTCTGGTGGCTACTAATCATCGCTGCACTTGCTGCGATCGCTTGGTGGATTATCGGTGCGATTCGTCGCCGAAACAGCTCAGAAGCTTAATACAACAAACACACATGAAAACTCCCCGAAAACAGGGGAGTTTTTCTTTGCCCACGCAAAACATAAGTGATATACTATTTTCAGCGTGAAAGCAAAACAAAAACAACGCAAAAAGACCTTACAATCTAACCTCCGTACTCACCTCAAGCACACGTTGGTGCCTCACAAGGGCAATCACTATCGACCACACTTGGTCCGCTTGCATGGTATTACGGCTGTATTAGTTTTGGCGGTAGTGATGCAGTTTGCGTACGGCTTTATTACTTCAGGACGATTAGAGGTCCTAGGGCGAGTTTCTCACATTAGTGCGAGTGAATTACTGACGGATACGAATGCAGAGCGTCAGGACGCTGCATTACCTGAATTAAAGGTAAATGAAGAGCTTAGCAAAGCAGCATTCCTCAAAGCACAGGACATGTTTGCGAATAACTATTGGGCACACACCTCTCCATCTGGTGTGACTCCATGGAAATGGTTAGGGGATAGTGGCTATAACTACGACGTGGCTGGTGAAAATTTGGCCAAGAATTACCCGACCGCTAAAGCAACGGTTGCTGCATGGATGAATTCCGAAACACACCGGGCGAATATCCTGAACAATAAGTACCAAGACATTGGCTTTGCGGTTGTCGACGGCATGTTAGATGGGCGTGACGCAACACTCGTTGTGGCATACTACGGATCACCTGCGGCCTCTGCGAGCGCCGTAAAGGGCAGTGAAGATACCCGGAAGGTTGTCTATGCTGCACCGGTTGAACAAGGTGTGGGGAATCCGCTGACATACTTCGGTACCGCGCTACAATCAATGAGCCCTGCAACTCTTGGTGCCCTGGCATTGTTATCTGTTGTTGCGGCTGTGGCGATCGCTGCGCACCACTATCGTAATAAACTTCCAGTGAAGTTACGACGCAGTTGGAAGTTGCATCACGGCATGTATACACTGGTTGGAACGATAGGGTTATCTCTTGTGATCATCCTTGCAACAGGTGGTGGGCAGATCTGATCTTTACAGATAGCCTCGTCTCTGTTAAAATAGAAAACTGATTGTACAAAATGTACACAAATTAAGAAATTAAGGAATAATATGACAAAAGCAGTCGTTAAGATCGGTGGAAAACAATTTATTGTCACCGAAAAAGAGACCCTTCTGGTGGACCTCCTCCAAGAAGGAACTAAAGAGCTCACTCTAGACGCACTGTTGCTTATCGATGGTGACAACGTCACTGTTGGTACGCCAACTGTCAAAGATGTGGTAGTAACAGCGAAGGTCATCGACGACCTCGTAAAGGGTGACAAGATCCGTGTAATTCGTTACAAAGCGAAAAAGCGCGTTCACAAAGAAAATGGTCACCGCCAAAAGTACTCAAAGATTGAAATTACTTCAATCAAATAACAATCTCCGCCTCGAAAGAGGCGGTTTTTGTTTCCCGTTTAATCCAAGCTTAAGACGATTGTGCTTTATCTGACACCCCGTTATACTAAGGGTGATTGAGAATGGGAAAAGGGGAGCGATGATTATTACACCGATACGTCGTGTAGCAGATAGTGTGCCGCGTAAATTTATTATTGTAGTAGCGGCTTTACTGCTGGTTATTTTGAGTGCAGGCGTATCTATGTTCGTCAGTAATCAGATTACTCGAGCTGCTGGACTTCCATCAATTGCGAGCTTTACATTTACAAATGATGCGGACGGCAACCCAACTGAAATTCAGATCACCGGCACAAACTATGATGCCGATACGCGAGTGCTTGGGCGACTGAGTAATGGATTCCAGTACATTCCGTTCACAGTGACAGAGCGTACGGATACGTTCTTGAGGGCAACGATTCCCCCCAATCTGGAATACGGTTCGTACAACCTTAGTGTTCTTGATATTAATGGACTAGGTTCGTCATATGGCAATGCAATTGTAAAGACAGCTCCACGACCAATTATTTCTAATGTTGAAAGCTTTATTGAGCAGGACGTCACTGATTATATCGAGATCACAGGAAGCAAGTTTGAATCCGGTACGAACTTATATGCTTGTAACCAATCAACCAATGAATGTTTTTATGTAGTATATGCAACCAGCCAGACGCCAACATTTATTACTGCTGAGGTGAATACAACGGGACTTCCAGCTGGGACATATCGTTTAGGCGCGTGGACTGCCAATGGTCCAATCGGGACATATAACGATGCTTTCGTTATTGAGTACCCGGAGCTTGATATATCAAATGAAGTACTACCAGGCGGTGACGTAAAGATTACCGTGACTGGAGCGGTGCCTCAGAATATTGCGAGCCTCATTATTGGTGGTGGCACGACGGCAACGGTATCATCGAATACTGCAAACTCGCTGATTGCAACTATCCCGGCAGGTCATTTCCTCTCTTATGATACGGATTATGATGTTGAATTTGTAAAATCATCAGGATACCGAATTATATACCCAAATACATTAAATATAGCAAAACCACCACCAGCTATTTATCAGATTGATAACTATCCTGCGGAAGACGGAAGTCTGATCTTGGGTGTGACTGGTTTTGATCTTACGGATGATATGACGGTTACTATTGGTGGCGTTGCGATTGCGAGCGATAAAGTATTTATCTACCCTACGACATATATTGAGGTTTATCTTGATGGAACAGAGCTTCAGCCGGGTACATACGACTTTACCTTAACTGATAGTCAAGGTGTTGAGCTTACGCTGACTGATGGTGTGACAATCGCATCTAACGTGCCTTCGATAGATTTATTGAATGTTGCGCAGACGGAGCAGTACATAGAAGTTACAATTGAAGGCACTAATTTGAACGGTGCTATAGTGGCGGTTGAAGGTGTTGACACTACCGTTATCTCGCAGATTGATACATTGATTGTTTTCTCAATTCCATACGACACAGCGCCACGTGAACATGTTGTTACGATCACAAAACCACAGGGGACAGATTCAGCAACATTTATTGTCGAGGATATTTTCCAGGTAGGTATTTCCCATGCAGAGACCTATGCGGATGGCCCCAACTATTACCTGAGTATTTCAGGTGAAAATTTCCGCCCTGATACCGTCATGACTCTTGATGGAATTGAATTAGAAATTACCTATCAGTCTGATGGCTATTTAGAGGCGATTATTCCAGACGATATGACTGTCGGTAACTACGAACTAAAGGTTAGTCGTGCAGATGGACAGACTGCAACGTACAGCGAATTGGTACGAGTTGCGAAACCTGTCGTGAGCGGTGTGGTGTTTAGTACGCAGCAAGATGGTAGGGTGCTTGCTACGGTTAATGGTGAACGCCTCGTCGATAATATGGATATGTTGACTGACGACGCGGTACTCTTTAATGATCAGGCGCTGCAATTCTGTGTATTTGATACGCCGTACACACTACAGGACTTGTTCGATTGGGGATATCCAGTAGAGAAAATGAGTGAACAGCCTCCATGTTTTAAGTTCTTTAATGAACAAGGAGAACAGGATTTCTCTGACACGCAACTAAGAATCGTCCTGCCAGCAAATTACGACAAAACCGCACGTGGTACAGTATCAATCCACGGCCGTACAGCATTTGTCTTTAATAACGCAACCCCTGTAGTGACTACACCTACTGCAACTATTGACCAAAAGCAGATAAATACGACGCCAACCGTGTCCACACTTCCAACCTTCAGTGGACAAGCCCCAGCTGGAAGCCATATAGTAGTAACAGTTCGCTCTGATCCTGTTACGTGTGAGACGACAGCAGGAAGTAACGGGCTTTGGTCATGTACATTATCTACTGCTTTACCGGCTGGTGCACATACAGCTAGTATCGTTGTGACAACACTACTTGGTCAGGTGTTTGATCTGGGGACATTCCCAATCACTGTTGCTGCAGCTGCTCAGCCAAGTGTAAATAAGCCGACGACTCCAATACGTGGCATTGCGACGATCCCTATAGTTCAGAATGAAGGAGCGGTGGAACCTGCTCCAGCACCTACTGTAGAACCGAGCGAATCTCTAGTGGAGACCCCAGTTGATACAGTAAACGAAGAGAGTGATGTCGCCGAAGCAGCTCCGCATAACACACAGAATGCAGGGGTAATCTGGGCTATCATTGCAGCTGTCATTGCCGTGGGTATTATCATCGCTGCAGTGATTCGAAAACGCGCGCATACCGCTTAAATATATCCCCGCATCACTCGGTGCACATGATATAATGAACCAAATGAGAAAAGGGTAAACGTCTTGGCTATTGTTATCGCAGTTACAAATCAAAAGGGTGGCGTGGGTAAAACGACGACATCTATTAACTTGGCGTATTTCCTTGCGAAAGCCGACAAGCGAACACTGTTAGTCGACTTTGACCCGCAGGGAAATGCAACGAGTGGTCTAGGTGTCGACAAGACGGCACTTACTTCAACAATGACTGATGTTATTACAGGTCAAGCTGAGCTTTCAGCGACAGTCATTAAAACCGATCACAAGAACCTGTGGTTGGCTCCAACGACATCTATTCTGGCGAATACCGAAGTAGAGCTGGCAAAGACCGAGAAGCGCTTTACGCGGCTTAAGGCAGCCATCGATACGGTTGGCGAAGACTTCGACTATGTCATTATTGATAGTCCACCCAGCCTTAGCCTTTTGACGGTAAACGGGTTGATTGCATCCAAGTATGTATTGCTGCCTGTGCAGGCTGAATTCTATGCACTCGAAGGTCTTGGGCAGTTGCTTGAGACAATGAAGATTGTGCGAAAGGGGATGAACCCGGGTCTTGAACTGCTTGGCGTACTCCCAACCATGCTCGACAGCCGTACGACACTGAGTAATCAGGTGCACGACGAAATTAAACGTCACTTCCCAGGTAAGGTATTTAGCGTAACGATCCCACGTAATATTCGCCTGGCAGAAGCACCAAGTCACGGTATCCCAATTGGTGTTTATGATAAGTTCTCAAAGGGCTCACGTGCGTATAAGGCGCTTGCCAAGGAAGTGATTGATCGAACTACAGGAGAAGCGAAATAATGGCTGGCAAAAAAGGACTTGGACGAGGTTTTGAATCATTGATCCCTATGGATCTTTTGGACGATAGTTTTGATCCAACCAACAAGCTGGATGTAAAAATCAGCGAATTGCATAATCTGGCAATCGATGAAATTGCTGCGGATCCAGATCAGCCTCGACGCACATTTGATCAAGAAGCGTTGAGCGAGCTTGCGGAATCTATCCGCGAACACGGTGTCTTGCAGCCTATCATCGTGACTAAAAAGGGAAGTGGCTATGTCATCGTCGCTGGTGAACGTCGTTATCGCGCATCTAAGTTAGCTGGCCTTGAAACAATGCCGGCACTCGTTCGTACAATGACCGACCAGAATCGGCTTGAAGTGTCATTGATCGAGAACTTGCAGCGCCGCGACCTGAACACAATTGAAACTGCGACAGCGTACTTAAAACTTCGTGATCAATTTAATTTAAATAACGAACAAATTGGTAAGCGAGTGAATAAATCACAAAGCGCCGTGCAAAACACGATGCGTCTTTTGAAGCTTCCTAAATTTGTGCGTGAACTTATCGCTGAAGGCAAATTAACAGAAGGCCAAGCGCGTCCACTTATTTCTTGGGATGAAGAATTTATCGTTGCAGTAGTATCTCGTATCCTCGCAGAAGAGTGGAGTGCTCGTAAAGTTGAACAATACGTCGTCAACGCGCGTAACGGCAAGGCTACGCCTGAAAAGCAGACCGTAAAAGAGACTGAATCACGTCACGAATCAAAGATCGCTTCACTGCGTGGACGACTGAAGACAGACGTTAACATCCGGGTGAATAACAAGGGTGCAGGAACAATCGTCATCAAATTCTCTGATGAAACTGACCTTGATCGATTACAGAAGCTCCTCGGCGAATAGCCGGCTCGGAGTTCCGCTCCGATTTCGATAAGCTCCGCATTCAAGCATCGCTTCCGTGATTGAATTTCTTTAGGGGGGGCAGGAGATTGTGCTAGAAAGTACGGATCTTATTGAAAGGGAAGATACGGACATTAACAGGTCCGATAATGTCATAAAGCGGAATTGTCCCAAGGCCACTATTTCCATTACGTGAGTCATAAGAGAAATTACCTTGTCGGTGGTCTCCGGAAACAAAGATTTCGCCATCAGGTACGATCTGATCGGCTTTACCGCTAGTAGGACTGCCAGGTTCGCCGTGATTGTAGTCATCTGGATCAAATCCATTTGGATTCGTTGCATTAAACACGAGGTAGTGACCGTCTTTGAGCAGAACGCGTTCGCCAGGGAAAGCGATCACACGCTTTACGATGTACTCGTCTTCAATACCTTGGCTGTATTGAGGGTTTTTGAACACAATAACTTGTCCACGCTTCGGTAGGTATGACTTATTTTGTAGTTGTGACCATGTCACAGGAAGGCGGTTTACGATCAATCGATCGCCAGTATAAAGAGTCGTCTCCATACTTGGTCCGACGACGTTAAAGCTACGGAAAACGAAGGTATTAATCACGACGGTGCCGATGACGACACATATGATGAACACAATGATACCGAGAATATCTTTAGCGAAGGGGTGACGAGTGAAGAAAGAAGCTTCCATTAACCGACTTAGTATAGCGTATTTATTTTCCTTATGTCTATCTTCATAAAATCAGCCATATCCGGTATACTATTATGAGTATTTATGAAGAAGCAAGCACCTACTTCTATAGACGGTTTTATCCCACGACGTCCGAGCGCACAGCTCGGCGATCTTCATCAAGGAGAGCGGGAAAAGCCGATCGATCGATCACTCCACACTGGCGATAAGACTCGCCAGACCGTAGGAGTTCCTCGAGACACCAATCTGTTAGGACGTGTTGATATTGATGAATCACTTCGTGAAATCGATGATCCAGAGCTCGATGGTAAAAAACCGAGCCGCCGCCAACGTCGCAAAGATCGTGAAGATCGAAATGACCGTCCTAAAAGCAAGACAAAGCGCATTATTACTATCGTTGCGATCGTACTATTAGTTGCTGGGCTAGCGGTTGCTGGGTACTTTATTCATAAGGCAATCTCAGCAGGTGAATCGGTCTTTAAGGGAAGCATTTTAGACCTCGTACAAAGCCAGCCACTGAAAGAAGACGAGAACGGACGCAGTAACTTCTTGATCGTTGGAACATCAGAAGATGATCCTGGGCACCAAGGCGCAAACTTGACTGACTCAATCTTGATTTTGAGTGTGAACCAAAAAACAAAAGACGCTTACACCTTCAGTATTCCACGTGACCTTCAGGTTGAATTTGGCATGCCTTGTGTCGAAGGTTACTCGGGCAAGATTAACGGCTACTTTAGCTGTGTAAACGAAGATGACACGGATGCAGCCGAGCAAGAACGCTTGACCTCAACGCAGAAATTCATTGGTGAAATTGTCGGACTCGACATTCAATACGGTGTGCACGTTAATTACTCAGTGATGCGTGACGTTGTGAACGCAATTGGCGGTAACATCACCGTAAACATCGAAAGCCGTAACCCAAACGGGCAAATGGATAGCAACTTCGACTGGAAGTGTGGGCCGAACATCGCAAAGCGTAAGACTGTCTGTCCGCCAAGCGGTCACTTCATTGATTATCCTAACGGACCAGCTGTTCTTGATGCCGAGCACGCTCTGTACCTCGCACAAGCTCGAGGTGACGCTGCACCGACGTACGGATTTGAACAGTCAAACTTCGACCGTGAACGTAACCAACAAAAAATTATTCTCGCGATTCGCGAAAAAGCATTAAGTGCCGGAACACTTACAAACCTCGGTGCAGTAACTGGATTGATTGACGCGATGGGTGCAAACCTTCGTACAAACATCGAAACAAAAGAAATTCGTACGCTTATGAAGCTTGCGCAGGACATTCCATCTGAAAAGATTAACTCAATCGATCTTCACAAAGAAGGCGAAGCAATCTTTAGTGCAGCCGCACAGCCAGTTGCAGGAAAGTTCCAGTACGATGACTTGCGCGCATATATTCTTAAAAACCTCACCGCCAGCGCACTGATTAAAGAAGACCCGCACGTGACGGTACTTAATGGTGGGGCAGGTGCTGGTATGGGACAATCTGAAGCAGATAAATTGATTGCTGCCGGATTCAGTGTTGATACGGTTGATAACGCTCCAGAAGGTACATATCCAAAATATACCGTCTACCAATTAGACAAGACAAAGACTGCCAGTGCAGATAAGTTGAAACAACTCTACAATGTGACATTCAAAACAACGACACCACCTATGAGCGTGACAGGTGATACAGACTTCCTGATTATCATCGGACCAGCCCAATAGTGCATCCTAACGTGGTATAATTAATTCGATTATGGAGTTCCTCAAACTAGTCCGCCGCCGCTCATTCTTGAGCGAAGTTGTATACACAGTTCTTAACATCGGTTTAGCGATTGCGATCGTTGTGGTGATCCGTTACACCGAGTCAATTCCACTTGCACTTGGCCTTGTCCTTATTAGCAAATGGCGTGTATTAGCCGTCAGAGCCCGTTACTGGTTTGTAAACATACGCTCTAACCTTGTAGACCTTATTGTCAGTACGAGCGTAGTTATCGGCCTTTATACGATCAATATTGCGCAGATCGATGACTTCCGTAAACTGCTACTGATGGGTATTGCGACACTGCTATATATCCTATGGCTCTTGGTGTTGAAACCGCGATCAAAGCGTAGTTACGTTGTTGCACAAGCAGGTGTTGCGATCTTCCTTGGTGTCGCGACATTGTTTACGATCTCGTACAACTGGCCGGCGTCACTTGTTGTGATCGCTATGTGGTTGATTGGATATAGCGCCGCAAACCACGTGTTAAATACCTATGACGATGAAACACACACGTTGTTCTTGAGCCTTGCATGGGGAGTGGTCATGGCTGAAATCGGATGGATTGCCTACCACTGGACGATTGCGTATTCCATGCCATTTATCACAAGTTTATTTGTTCCACAGGTAGCAATCATCTCGATCCTAGTTGGATTCGTTGCACATAAGGCATACGATTCGTTCTATCACCACCAAAAGATCCGCACCAGCGATATTATCTTGCCATTACTATTTACGCTCAGTATTATTGCTGTACTTATCTTTGTATTTAACCGCGTCGGTACAGCGATCTAGTCGAGCTATTTCGCTACTTTTTCGAAGAGTAATCCGTAATCTTGGCGTTCAACTAATAACAATCCATATTGTTTCGCTTCGTTAATGATGTCGTCGTGTTGTTCGGGGTCGGCCTCTAGAATAATAGAGCCGCCATCAATAAGTTTTTCTTGAGTCTGTACAAGCAGTTCATAGATTAATGCTTTACCTTCGTTGTTTGCAAAGAGTGCTTCCGCAGGTTCGTGGTTCGTTTCGGGTGAACGTTCCCAGGACGGATCAACATAAGGGAGGTTGGCAATAATAATATTTGCAGTGAAAGGGTAGTCCGCCAGTAAGTTGCTTTGCATAATCGTAATATTTGCATCTAGGCTGCGGATGTTCTTGTCGGCAATTTTTAATGCGTGGCGACTGTTATCAATTAATGTGACTGATAATTCAGGGTATAGAAGTTTCGCGGTAATTCCAAGCGCGCCGCTTCCAGTCCCAACGTCAACGAGGCGAACAGTGTCATTTAAAAGTGAGGCATTGCGAGGCATGACTTTTTTAAGTAATTCGATCAATACTTCAGATTCAGGTCGAGGGATCAGCGTCGCTGTTGTGACGGCAAATTGGTGCCCATAGAATTCTTTGTGTCCGATGATATACGCCACTGGCACACGCTCGATGCGTAGCGTCAGACGCGCGTTAGCGATTTCGATTGCACGATCGGTTAAGATATCTTCTGGATGTGCGTGCAGATAACTGCGAGTCTTTCGGAGGGTATGCGCCAAGATTAACTCGCTATCAAGGCGAGCGCTTGGGATCTCAGCAAACACAAGCTGACGCGTCGCATCAGCGAGCCAATCGTTAATTGCCAGCGGTAGAGGCAGCGAGTTCTCGCTCATAAGCCTGTAGGTGCTCCACGAGGTCATCAATCGACCCGTTTAATGCTTGAGGAATGCCACTTCGACTGTAGCCAATGCGGTGGTCGGTGATACGGTCTTGTGGGAAGTTATATGTACGGATTTTTTCAGAACGATCGCCAGATCCGATCAAGCTGCGGCGTTCGCTGGCAAGCTTGGCATTTTCGGCATCTATTTTTTGTTGAAGTAGGCGAGAGCGAAGGACGCTCATCGCTTTTTCTTTGTTTTTGAGCTGTGATTTTTCGTCTTGGTTTGTCACAACAAGCCCCGAAGGGATGTGCGTAATACGAACGGCGCTGTCGGTTGTGTTCACTGATTGACCACCATGTCCACCGGCGCGGTAGATGTCAAAACGAAGGTCGCTTTGATTGATTTCGAGATCGTGCTCTTCGGCTTCGGGTAGGACGGCAACGGTAATGGTACTCGTGTGGATACGACCTTGCGATTCAGTCGCGGGAACACGTTGGACGCGGTGCACACCTGATTCAAATTTAAGTTGTGAATATGGTGAATCGCCCTTAACGCCAAAGACAACTTCTTTGTACCCACCAGTATCGTTTGCACTTTCACTAATAAGTTCAGTCTTAAGGTTGTGGTTTTCGCAGTAGCGCAGGTACATACGATATAGTTCTGCCGCAAAAAGACTGGCCTCGTCACCACCGGCACCGGCACGGATTTCGATAATCACGTTCTTTTCATCGTTGGGATCTTTTTGGGCAAGCATCAAGAATAATTCGTCTTCGAGGCGGGCAAGGGCATCGGTATTTTCATCGATTTCCATCTTTGCAAGTTCAGCTAGTTCGTCGTTGCCGCTAGCAAGTACTTTTGCCTCGACGATTTGATTCTCGAGCGATTGACGAAGGAGTGCTTTTTCTAGGATTGTCTGTAGTTCGATGAATCGTTTGTTGCGCTTTTGGTAGTCATCCGCTGCATACGCATCTGGACGTGCTAAAAAGGCATCGAGCTCTGCGAGTTCGGCCTGAAGTGCGGGAATATCGAGGTTAATCTTTGGCATAATGATGTGTTCTTGTCTTTATTCTAACAAAAAAGAGCCTTATCCGGAGAAAAGGCTCTTTTAAAGGTGACGCTAGTTTTCGCTAGTAGTCTTTTTTGCTTTGTTCGCAGCAGATTTCTTTGCTTTGTTAGCAAGTTCTGTTTTGCGAGCTTCAGCAGCTGCAGCACGGTTCTTGAATCGGTCAACACGGCCTTCGGTGTCGATGATCTTTTCTTCACCGGTAAAGAACGGGTGAGATGCACTTGAAATGTGCAGCTTAACGAGTGGGTATTCGTTGCCGTCTTCCCATTTAATAGTTTCGCTAGTTTGCGCTGTTGACTGAGTCAAGAAAGCAAAACCGGCAGTGTCGTCGCTAAATACGACGGGGCGGTAGTCACTTGGGTGTAGGTTAGTCTTCATAATCTGAACTATTGTATCTGTTTTTCTTTGATTTGTCTAGAGGTAGTATACTGTAAGCATATGCACGATTCATTCAAAGACATGGGCGAGGAGTTCCGTCGAACCCATGGCACACCGCCAACACCTATAGAAGCGCCTGCTTTTGTTGCGAATGAAGTCGAAAAACTTGCTGAGCACCCAATACTTACAGGATCGAGTGACACGATTGAATTTATGAAACCTGCAGTTATTGGAGAAGTGCTACAAGCTTCAGAAGCTATGGGCGCGACGCAACAACTTCCCTTGAAAAGCTACAATGCTTTCGTCACTCAAGGTGAACTGCAACCATTCGGTCACCGAGTCGCGCAAATGCGACATGGGCATATTTTTGAAGGCGACATTTTGGCGAGTATTTCGGTAGACCCTGCAGGGCGTCGATGCGAAATCGTTCGTGACATCGAGGGCAAGACATCTTTTGTCGTTATTGATGGCGATGACAAGGTAAATAAATTAGCCCCTCTTGAAAAAACGGATGGAGCTTTAAAAGTTGGTGGCGGTGAACTACTTGTCAGCCAGGCAGAACAAGCATGGTCTATAGAATTTAGACAAAGTCCTGGCGCACAACCGCACGATGCAATATTGTCCATCGCCGAATCAATGCATGCGACCGACCTAAAATCTATTCGTGCATTAGAAACCAAAGAACGAAAACGACAAAATCGTCATAAATGGATTCGGCGAGCTGTTGGTGTTGCGGCGATTTATGCGACACTTACCCCTGGTGGATTGGTTGATATTGCACATAATTCAATTGTAGGAACGCAAGCAACAGTGCAGACGGCGGTTCAAGGATTTACACCTGAAACCGATAGTCCGGAATCGACTGCCGAGTGGGCAAAAATACAGACTGCCGGTATGGCTGTCGAACAAACGATGGAAGATTTAGATATTCATCAGTATCAATCAGTACTTGATAGAGCGGCCGAATTTAAGGTAGAGCATGCTGCTGAATTTTTGAGCGCAAATGCAATTGATGAAACGCTTGATCAAATTGAAACTGCGCAAACGAAAGAGGAAGTGGTCGCTGCACTTGCGGATGTGAGCGCTTTTTATGGATACAGTTTTGAAGTATCAGACGCTGTTTCACTTGATGCATCAAAAAACACTGCAGGCGAAATCGTAAAAAGTCTGACGATTCTTCCAACAAGTCTGACGAATCAGGCTGCATTAAAAACTATTATGCTCCAAACCATGGAAGAAGTGGCAGGGGACGATGCAGGTTCGGACCATGAACTAGTTGGCCGCTACAGGTCTGGTGAAGAGTCTATCCGTATAGGATCTGTTGACACACTTGGCTCCGTATTGAAGCAAGTCAGCACAACAATCCCAGGATCGTATGGTGGATATACCGTTGGTTCAGTATTCATGCACGAATTTTCACATGCTTTGAACGAGGGTAGTTTACTTGGCGTTGCCGACGAACGCGCCCAAGTTGGAGAAGACCGAAAGGCCGCTAATATCATCGAAGATATTGTGGTTGGCGGTGTACTTGATAGTCCTCAATTTATGAGTACATATGCACGGGCGAGCACAGAAGAAAGTATCGCCGAGAATCTATCGGGCATATTTACTGACAGGTCTGATGGATTGGCACATCCCGACGAAAGCCGTAGCTACACGTCACCCGCAAACGTACTTGCGCTTATGAACCTTGTGCAGCTTGAAGCGAATACACCGGGACTCGCGGATTACTTGGTCGCACAGAACGATCGACTGATGCGCGGACAGACTCTATAAGGTTTACGCTTGCGCAATGATATTGCTTGAATCAAAATAGCAGCAACATGGATAGTGAACGACTAAAAAATCTAGAACAGGCAGGTGGTGAGCGCCAAGTACCTTCTTGGGTCAAAGGCTTAATCGAGGATTTTGTCAGTGGCAAAGAGGCGACAATGGAAGCGTCACTCGACGAACAGCAGTTCAACAACACACTTGCGATGCTGCAAATCGAATCTTTTAATGGCGACGACGTGTTAGGGTATCACATCCAAAACACCCAATCTCAGTACGAGATTGACACGGTTGATAGGACAGACTTTCGCGTACCCAAAACTGCTACGGTTGCCGGCTACATTGAGATGCTTGCCGATATGCAGAGTGGTCAGGATTTCCCGAACGACTTTCAATTAAGCTTTGCGCTTCGTTATGACGAAACGACAGCAGTGGTTATCGGTAAACACATGGAAGAATGCGCGCTTCATTGTGATGACTGCGCAAAGAATATTGGTGGCCAAGATGAAAATACAACTAGTATTAGTAATGAATATAGCTGTAGTCATATGGACGGCCAATACGATTACATTAGCTCGTATCGCTTTGGTATGATGCGGCTCGATGAGTTTGAAGATCGTCCCGACTGGGCGATGCCATACGAAATTGATGCGCTTGCGACTGACGAGAAGTTTGAGTCTAAAAAAG
>Ga0247816_10000675_pt1 | contig 18589 bp, 23 predicted proteins | sample UWRJL209509C1_FD_179930 | JGI IMG/M metagenome (GOLD analysis project Ga0247816, IMG submission 179930) | Plant litter microbial communities from Arlington Agricultural Research Station in Wisconsin, United States - UWRJ-L209-509C-1 | ecosystem: Environmental > Terrestrial > Plant litter >...
CTGTATCCAGTACAACGGTAGGCCATTAAGCTGTTATTGCTAACGGGCATTTCTTGATTTGTCATACTAATAGTAGGTTTGAAGCAAGTACAAAGGAGTTTTATGACAGTAAGAAGAAGTGTAGGAAGGCCGGTGAAAGTGGATTGTAAAACTATGATTAAACTAGCGGATGCTCTACAGCATAGCGCCACTATTAGCGATGCTTGTCGCTCAGCAGGAATAAGCCGTGACACATTCTATCGCCACATGAAAAATGAACCGGTATTTGCAGAGACAATGCGCATTGCCCAAGCCAACCAATTCAAGCTGATTAATTACCTTACACTTTTTTAGCTAGGCCAGTACTTTTAACCGTCATTTTACGAGTCTTCGTGTCAGTTTATTCACGAACTATAATACGATTTTATTAACAGCGATTTTCCAGGATATATTTCGCGAGGGGTTGCTAGAGCCTCACTTGAACAAAAAGATGAACGAGTAATTGTCTTAATAGTACACTCTGGAGCACGGCCAGAAGTCGCAGGACGGCTCTTAAAAGGAAAGTTGATAACAGATACTATCAAGCACAAAATAAATTATTTTGAACCGTTACTAAATAGAATATGATGAGGCGCAGATGGGGGATTACGTAGTTTACTTTAATAAGCCAGCGTTGAATGTATTGAGTGCATCAATTTGCTTTTGCAGTTCTTTTTCTTTTATGCGGGAACTCTCTGAATAGAACTTCATACCTGCAAGATACTTATTACCAATAAAATCAGGTAACATGCTGGTTTGGGGCTGATTTTTTGTGTAATCTCCCATAGGTTTTAGCCCATGTAAGAATCGAGTTAAGGTTGAGTTAATAGCCTCTGGACTGCTATCGATGCCGATCCACCTTCTTGATAAATCAGCTGCTGCACCCATTGTTGTACCTGAGCCAGCAAAGCAATCTAAGACTAAATCATCTTCGTTCGACGATGCTTCAATTATTCGTTTTAATAAGTCTGGGTTTTTTTCTGTTGGATAACCAGTAATCTTTATATTCTGATTATGCGCATCCTTCATGTCCATCCATATATCTTGAATCGGAATGCCTAGGTTTTCGTCTAGGTATATTTTTCGACGAGGGTTTCCTGTTGCAGACCAGTAAATCAGCCCGTTATTATCTAGCGCATCTAATGTTTCTCTCTTGTATTGCCAGTGTTTGCCTTCAGGCGGCATTAGTCCCTTCCAAGGTTTACCTGTATCGCCGTTACGAGTTCCGGGTGCGTGTACTGGTACTTTTTTGAATCGTCTACCAGTTTCTTTTTCAATGTAGCTGTACTCTTTCTCCGCGCTCTCCGGAAGCCACTTATCGTAAGGGCGATTCCAGGTATAATTAGCTCCTTTTGAATAGAAGAGGACATAGTCGGCTACGTTGCCAAACTGTTTTCTTGTGTAATTTTTCGGATTACTTTTCTTTCTCACTATAAAATTGTGAAAGTTCTTTTTGCCAAAGATTTCGTCCATAAGTAACTTTATTTCAAATGCCATATTGTCATCAAGATGGACGTAAATTGAACCATCAGGTGCTAGTAATTCTTTCAGTAGAATAAGGCGCTCACGCATGAACTCTAGGAAGTGAGCACCCGTTAAGAGATCCTCATAGCCACCTTTTCTGTTCTTTGAAACGAACACTTGGTTTGTTGCATATGGGGGGTCGATGTAGATAAGTTTTACTTTACCTTTCAATCCAGATTCGACAAGATGTGAAATTATCGGTAAGTTCTCACCGTAGTATAGGCTGCCACGAGGGTCTTTCTCGGTTGCTGAGTCACCACTCCATACTTCTGTCACGTTCGCAGGACTGGTATTCAGAATATCTTCAACTTCTTTTTTGCCATCGTATGAAATCGAATACGTATATTCTGAATTAGCTTTACTTGATGGACGTTTGACTTCGTTACCAAGTTTTTTTTTAGTTTCACCTGTTGCCATAAGCTATGCTTTCATCCACTCATACGTTAACCGCTCTGGAATCATTCTGAGGGTAGCTACCATGATTTTACTAGGGTGGATATTTTCTATTGTTGAGTAATCTCGCCACATTGAACCGAGAAGAAGTCCAGGTCCATCATTTACGAATAGAACCTTTAAGTTCAGGCCTTTTTCTTCGCCATATGCCAGTACTTCTTTAGCGCAATTTACATAACCACCAGTACGATCATCTTCCTGTGCTCCACCTCTGTCACCATCATACCTGGCAAGACCGATGACTATTGGGGTCGTATCATCGGTATCATAGAGCACAAAGTCTACTGGTCTGTTGGGGTTGGGGTAATCTGCGAATACATTTGATAGTTTAATATCCTGGCCGGCACGTTGCGGTCCTGTCAGGCGTAATTCCGGGAAATAAGACCTGATCATATCAAAGAACCGTTCTGTTAGATCGTAGCCCTTAGACCCTCGACTTTTGTACTCCCATAACAATGCACACAATGCTTCGTCTGGATTTGGTCGGGAATTAAAAGCAGACTGTACTTCGTGAACTGCCCTGAATCCTTTGCCGAATTGATCAATGATCATCGGAGCGGCTGACTTCTTTTTAAGCATCTCCACGGGAGTTTCTGGACTAACATATTTCCTAAATACTCGACATAGTTGAATGCGCATCCATGGCTCACTTACTTCATTGATTTGAAGAAAAAGCCGTTGAGAAGATTCCGATACCTTGAGTAATTGACCAAATAAAACTAACACTGGTCCATAAAGTAAACACGCGTCTTCAAGAATGTCGGGGAAGTATTCACCTGTTGACAGTGTAATCCAGTCGTGTGCACCCTCTTTGTAATCTTCAAATCTTTTCATATACCCTCACGTTATCTGTCTATATTCTCTCATATTTAGAGGTAGAATTGTTGAGCCATCTGTATTTTATCTAAGGTTCGCATCTATCGTAGGTGATATGTATATCTTTTAATCATATTTATCATTTTTACCTTAAAGCAAGTCTGTACACTAGACTACCTGATTACAATAAAACCCCGATTTATCTCGGGGTTTTATTGATTAGAGATGACGTATCCCTAGATGCCAGAAATTATTAGCCTAATCCAGAAACGCTTTACAAGTTTGAATACTATATAGCTTAATCCCAATAGTCCTAACAAACCACTGATAATCGCACTCTGCTCACCAGACACTATCATTCCAAAGTAGGTATTTAGAATACTAGGTACTTCTCCTAAGATTTGTGAGATAAGGTCATACCTAGACATAATAGCTAAATACTAAAACCGTCTACATTGAGTGAATGCAACCTAACGCTCATTGCACTAAAGCTAACCTTGTATTTCTTGGCAAGTTTACGTACTTCACCTTCGTTGTTCATGGGATCAATACCGCCTAATGCACGAACGCTACTGAGTAAGTGATCCGCGGGCATGAGTAGTTCAGCGGCGAATGCGTTAGCTTCACGCTCTTTTGGGTTTATACCAGTTGATGAGTTTCCATCTCTGAAATACGCAAAACCTCGATCAAAAGTTACGTCATCGTTTGCGTGTACGAACATGTGTCCAAGTTCATGCGCCATAGTAAATCGCTGGCGTTCATCACCATCGGTTTCATTGATACCGATAACTTTCTTACCTTGTTTTTGATATGCAAATCCAGACATTGATTCAAGGGGAGTGATTTCAAGAGCAATATCGATAGAAGTAATAAAGTTTTGTATATCAAAACCTGGTTTTAGACTATATTTTTTTGCTAATCTTTTTGCCGCATTAACAGCTCGTTCAGTATTCATATAGACCCTCCTTATTTACTATCGATGTTATTTACTATATTCGCCAATTCAGCCAGTGGAACTTCTGAGTGTGAAGCTATATCTAAGACTTCGGCAGGAGATACGCTTAGTATCTCACATAAATTATAAAAGACATCTAGTAATAGTACCTGCTTACCAGATTCTATATTTGATAGGGACGTTCTTTGAATACGAAGCCTTGCAGCTACGTCACTCTGTGTAAATCCCAACTCCTGCCTGCGATCGGCTAATATCTTACCCACAGCGATAGATAGCCACTTTGCTTGCTTGACCATACATAAATTGTAGCACACTGATATGATAAATGTCAATGATTCGCACACGAAATATAATAATAACATTCACTCAAGGTGTTAACTGTGTTTTTTTCGCTACATGCATTGATTTTTCTTATTTAGCCGCCTATACTAAAACTAGTACTTAATAAAAGGAGGTTAAAATCAACATCGAGTACCCCAACAAACAAAAAACAGACCATCTGTACGCGAATACATCCGGTCTGGGAGAACAAAATACGCTGGCAAGCAATATAGAGTTCTCTTTCATATTACCGAAACGTCCTATTTTTAACAAGTTATGAAAGAAAGGAGCCTATCATGGCCCCCAATGTTACATTAGATTTACAAGTAGTTAACCAAACAATTAACACCGATATCGAATCGGTAGCTCCGTTACGAGGGTTTAACCTCGCAGAGTCTTACGACGTGGCAAATAGCACGATTACTGCAACCGTTATCGCACCTGAAGAGAAGGTTTACCGCCTCGTCCTGGCTGCTGACGTAGAAGCCGGTACTTCGGCATTCGTTCGCGTAGTTTCATCGACAGATGATAAGTTTGACGTAACAGCAAAGTTTAAGAAAGTTGCCAAAAAGGACGCGGCTATTCTGAAGCCAGTACTGGATAAGGCGGGTATTGCGCTTGATCCGTCACAACCGGAGAAGAAGCAGCTCGAAAAGTTAGTGAACTTCTATAAGGTTGCTGACATTAAGATCCCGGCAGGCCAACAAGTGCTGCGTATTCATGCAAGCCAGAAATTGAGCCCAGTTGCAGGCAACCCCAAGGCATATACATTTGTAATGTATGCACCTCAACTGAGTTTCAACCCAACGGGCAATGTTCGTCTTGGAGCTACTGTTGTGTTCCCGCTTGATTTTGAGCAAAAGGCAGTAATCGCAACACCAGTTGTCGAAGGTTTGCCTGGTCAGCCAATGCCTAATTTACTTTCTGCAGCAGAACCGCAGGTGCAAGTTGGCCTGCAAAAGGCATTCGGTTGGGCTTTCCAGTCGGATCCAAAGATTACGTTCAGCTACACATATAACTAAATAACGCTTGATTGTCGGGCGTTCGATTAGAGCGCCCGTATCCAGGTGATAAATTATGACGAAGGATCATTTATGAATACATTGTTAATTGGATACGATTTGAATAAAACTGGCCAGGATTACGATAGCCTTATAGAAGCTATCAAATCGGACGGCACTTGGTGGCATCACCTTGATAGTACCTGGCTAGTGAAGACGTCGCAGACTGCGACTGCTGTGCGAGATCAGTTGCAAAGACATATCGATGCAAACGACGAACTCCTCGTTGTCGACATAACGGGTGACGCGGCTGCTTGGTATGGTTTTAACGAAAAAGCTAATATATGGCTGAAAGATAACCTGTAGTATCGACCCAAATAGCAGTGCCGTGATACTTTACGGCACTGCCTAGTGGGCTGCCCTGTCTAGTTTGACAGTGGTTATAACGTCCTCTATCGTAGAGAGCCAAAATGATTATTCTTAAAGATCTTCGAACTGAAGATCTTTTTGTTTGCTATTATTAAACTAATGATTAAAAATTCTCAAAACCAAACGGGAAGTGCACATGTAGTTGTAATTATTATCTTGTTGATAGCAGTTCTTGGGCTACTAGGTTTTGTTTTTTGGCAGAATTTTATAGTGCCAAACGTCAAAACCGTAGACCAACCTAACTTGAGTCAGCAGGAAGCAAAACCAGAAAGTGAATCTGTGGCAGATTTAAACGAAGGCTATTTCGTTCTTGATGATTGGAGTATTAAGTTTAAAATCCCAGATGGTTTAACAGGTATCAAGTACTACAAAGTCAGCGATAGCTACGAACTTACGACGAGCCGTGTAGAAGATTTAGGCGGTGATTGTAAGGAGCCGGCTGATGATGAAGTACCAGGAGTTATAAGATTAGGGGGTATTGGTCGTAAGAGTGATCCCGTAGACTCTGAGTACGTACTCATGCTTAATGACGGTGAACCTATCAGTGGTTACTATTATTGGTATAGTGCGGCTCAGTCTACCTGTGCCTACGACGACCCGGAAGGTCTACAAGCGATAGACAGGGATCTTCTGTCAAATATGGTAAATAGTATTGAAGCTAAATAGCTACTATGTGACTAGATAGTCTAGAGGGTTATCTTGGTACATTTTGTTGCGAAGTACGTCCACTAGCGAGAGCCAAGCATAACCACTTTCCCAAAAGGAAAGTGTTTTTGTTTGGTAAGATATATACATGATTAAGGATTCTCGAAAACAAGACGGAAGTGCTCACATTTTCATCGTAGTAATTCTAGTCGTAGCCATTGTAGGTGCTCTCGGTTTTGTCGTATGGAAAAACTTCTTAGCTCCAAAAGACACTCTGACTACTGCCACTGTCAGCCAAGATGAAGAAAAGCCAGCTGAAGAAACTGGATGTGAAAGTGATGTTGTTGAAGCGAACGGTATATTCTGTTCCGAGGAGATCGGAGTTCAGTTCCAAGTACCGTCAATTTTTAAAGGTAAGTTTGAAAAAGCTGAAAATTACGATATTTTTGAAGGAAAAATGGAGAATAATGATGGAACGTCAGCTGGCAAATCTTTAGAATTCTATAAAGCGGTCATAACTTCCGGGCAAGAAACCCTTTCTTTATCGGTAGCAAAAGAGCCACTTCGGAGCGGATATTCGAGTATTGGTCATTCATTGCAACGTACTTACTTTAACGCTACCACCAGCAACCTTAATCTGGTTAATGGTCCGACTAATGAATACGACAGTGTTGCAGATACGATGAAGACTACGGGCGGTTGGAGTGAGGGCGAGTCTGTACCATCTTTTGATGTGTCGGGTACTAAGATCTACTATGGACAGATCGGAGATGCGGGAGTTTTAGAAGATGGTTATCTAATGGTCGTGAATCAAAATCTTGTGGTAATCAAATTAAAGCATGCATATATCCCCGGGGATAATCCTAGGATTGAGTATGAAAGCAGCTTTACAGCTTTAACAAATTATCTCAGACACATCAAAGTGTTAGAATAATATTTATCTTTGTGACAAAGAGTTGCTAAGTACGTCCACTAGTGGGAACCAAGCCATAATCAACAAAGTCAGAACTGTTAATTCGGTTCTGTCTTTACACCCCATAATAGAATTGAAACCAGCAAACTTTGTATTACGCTACAATAGTGACAATATGCAAAACCCCTGGCTAAATTTACCCTCACAAAAACCCTACGTTTTAGCTGACGACAAGCTCTCTCTCGACCAGCACCGCCACGCAAACAACGAACTAAGATTCGACACCTTACCCGAACCATATATCGGCGGGCTTGATAACGCAGAAGTTATTTTCCTGGCACTAAACCCAGGCTTTCGCGAAAGTGACATTACAGTAAATATGACTCATCCTCAGTTTGCAGCAGAAAATCGTGCAAACCAAGCCGATGCATACAACTCAATATTCTATTACTTCAACGGCGGGTTTGAAGAAACGGGTGGGTACTGGTGGTGGAAGAAAAAGCTCGCGCCGCTGCTACAGGCTGGTGTTACGGAGCACATGCTTCGGGACAAGATAATGCTCATCGAATATCTCCCTTACCACTCAGTAAATGCAAAGAAGATAAGCGACCTAAAGGTCCCATCGCAGGATTTTTCATTTGAATTAGTGCGCGAAGCTGTACGACGCAAGAAAACGATCATCATAATGCGTAGCCCGAAATTATGGCTAAGCGCGGTTCCTGAGCTGGAGGGTAACTACATAGCACCAAACAGCTGGCTCAATGTTATAATCTCACCCAAGAACATGGGTCAGGAAAACTTCAACACCATCCTAAATAAACTGAAACAATAAACCGATAAGGAGACTTACAATATGCCACGGAAATTCATGGTAGGTACGCTAGACGATAAACCACTTTTGATAGTAGTAGTGAACGAGACAACATACTTTTTGGATCTCGATACAAAAGTTGTTTTTGAAGATAAGCCGGGGCTTCCGGTAGTATCCGACCCAGACTTGATCGACCGCGTATTAAAAGCGGCTGACGAAATTAAGTAGATTTATGACTAGGTGTTTTTTGCTATCATAGTGCTATGCCAGAGTTAAATAACGAAATCATACAAGTTGATGACATGCTCACCCTCGAACAGCTGCGGATTGAAGACGCAGATCGTCTATTTGCGTTAACCGATAAAGACAGAGAGTACCTGTCAGAGTTCCTGCCATGGCCAAAGTTCACGAAAACCGTTTCTGACTCTCGGGGGTTCATTGAATTGATGCTACAGAGACGCAAAGACAACAAAGAGTACGGGTATGGCATTAAATATGACGGGAGTGTCATCGGCCATATCAGTCTCATGCACATTGCAGAAGAGCGGCCAGAGATCGGGTACTGGATCGCATCTGAATACAACGGCAGGGGAATAACATCAAAAGCCTCAGCGGCACTTACGCACTTTGCTTTATCTACAATGGAAATTCCTCGCCTGGTTATTCGGGCTGAACCTGAAAATATCGGGAGTAATAAAATTGCAGAGAAAATTGGGTACACACTCGTAGGTCAAGAACATGAGGACGGTAAGACTTTGAATATTTGGAGTATTGGTAGTTGATCGAGAGCGCAATTATATAACGAATGTTACAAGCGTATCGTTTTTGTTGATCCAAACAATCCGCCGTCAATAACCACTGTTGCCGGCGACTGATCACTTGGTACATCGTAGATAATATCACCAGTAATACTAATTCCTGGGTTCATAGATTCAACCAGGGGGCTACCGTAAAGGTATTTTGCTGCATTTGATGTCGCGCCGCTATCATAAGACCATTGTTGGCCCTTACTGTTATAAAGGTATTGATCCCATATTGAGATACTATCTTTGTAATCACCGATATTCTGAACTGTCATGTTGAGCCTACAGAACTTACCCAGGGCTGTTGAGTAGTAACGGATGACGCCACCGTATACCCAGCTAATTGTTGTTTCGCCACAGTTGACTGAGTTGACACGAAACGCAAAGTTACCGCTTGTGACTGTTTCGCCTATCTTAGGTTGAGCGGGAACTGCAGGGGTAGTAACAGGAGCTTTCTTGATCTCTGGTGCACTTTCTTTTGCAACTTCCTTCTTCTTGTCACCACCGGTTAATCTACACCACCAATTGCAGTTTGATTTTGCTTCCTTGGTTACTTTCGCTTCTTTTGCTGCCTTATCTTTCGCGATTTGTTTGTCGAGTGCTGCTTTCTCTTTCGCAGCTTGCTTATCTGCGGCTGTTTTTTCCTTCGCAGCTTTTTTGTCTGCAGCGGATTGATCTTTCGCTGCTTGTTTGTCCGCAGCTGCCTCTTCTTTTGCGGCTTGTGCTTCGGCTTTGGCTTTCTCTTCGGCATCTTTGGCTTCTTTTTTGGCAAGCTCTTCTTTGACTTGTTGTTCAAGTCGCTTTTTCTCGGCAGCCAAGCGAGCTTCTAACTCTGCTTTAGATGCCCTGTGTATAATCACGTTTTCTGAGCTGTTACCATTCTCATTTGTAGCGACAACACTAAAGACAGTATCGCCCTCTTCAAGGATGACCTTATGTGCAAAACCGGAATCTGTCGCGATTGTAACGGGCTTGTCGTTAATAGTAAGAGAACGTACGTCTTTCATGCTCGAAACAGTACCGGTAATAACGTATTCGGCAACATCTGTACTGATTTTATTATCTTTTGCATTAGTGAAGGTGATGGTGGGTGGTGAGTTGTAGGTGCCAATAAATACAAATGCCCAAAAGAATGTAAGGATTGCAGTGACGATCCATTTTGTTTTTTTAGTCCAGCTAGGAAACTTCCACATCAAGAACAGGCCTAAGGGTAGCAAAAAGATAAGTGCGAGAATAATTACAGGTTTTGTCGCGTACCAACGTGTACGAATTTTGTGTGGTTTTTCAGGGATTTGTTTTTGCTTTGGCATGGTACTCCTTAAAACGTAAGTACCTATATGATAGCACGGAGCTTTTTGCACCCTACAATTAAATAAGCCCCCGTGAGCCCCTTCCGTAAAAAAACAGGAAAGGGGCTCACAAGGAGCATGAATTTACTCAGCCAGTACGGCGGGTGTATCTACCACCTGTTCCGGCGGGTCTCCCGCGATTGGCTAAGCCACCAGGCCAGTTGATTTCGCCGACAGACGAATCAAAGGCATTGGCAATTGCTGTGGCTGAAGTAGTGTTCAGCCGGGCATTTTCGTTACTACGCACCGCACGTCGTACGGTGGATTCACTTATGCCACTCTTCTCAGCGAGACCGCTGACGCTGAGGCTTGCCTCATTCATCAGCTGTGTCACGCCGCGTTTTAGTGCCACTAGGCACTCCTTTCGGATACGCGTATCGGAAGTGATACACTACATACTTAAACATTTTTTTGTTATATTTGCAACTATGTATAGCTTTTGTGTTGCTTTGTTACAATTAACATATGCCACAGAAACTCATCATCATTCGCGGAAATTCCGGCAGCGGTAAATCTACTATTGCACATCGTATACGTGAAGAACTGGGCGATAAAGTCATGTTTTTGCAACAGGATGTACTTCGGCGAGACATTTTGAAAGTGAAAGACAAAGAAGGTAATCCGGTCATTGGGCTTATTGAACAACTCGCTCTCTACGGCATGAATAGTGGATATGACGTGCTGCTAGAAGGAATACTGTCTAATGATAAGTATGGAGATATGCTCAGGGCGCTAATTTCTAAGTTCGATAAGTCCCATGTGTATTATCTTGATATTTCATTTAATGAGACACTTCGCCGACACAACTTACGCCACAAGAATAACGACTTCGGCGAGGCAGAGATGCGAGAGTGGTGGAGGGATAACGATTATCTGGGCGTGGACGACGAGAAGATTCTTAACGAACGCTTGTCTGAGGATGAGTTGGTGAAATATATAGTAGAAGACATAACCGTATTACTAAGCTAAGATGTATACATGATTAAGAATTCTCAAAACCAAACCGGAAGTGCGCATGTAGTTGTTGTCGTTATATTAGTTGCGGCAGTCATCGGATTACTTGGGTTTGTGTTTTGGCAGAATTTTATTAGTAAAGACGTAGCAAACACTGATACGAGTATTGTTGCGCCTAACGAGATAAAGGAAGTCGAAGCTGATAAATACAAGGACTGGGGTACATACGAAAGCACACGTGATGGGTATAGTATTAAATACCCTGAAGGCTGGATTGTTATTAAAGAAACCAATAGCGAGTCAGATAAAGACGGGCCATACTTCCGTAACTTTGATCCAATTCCGCGCATGACCGAAAAAGGATACCCGAGTGACTACATCGCGCTTCGAGTATTACTTGAACAAAACACTACTGATTTCAAGGCGATGACCGGATATACGACAGCACAATGGTACAACAACCTAGGCAAGGTATCTGTAAGTACTGGTCCTATAAGTTATGCTCCAGAAGATGTAAAAACTACAAGTGTTGGTGAACTACCTGCAAAGAGTGCCAAATCAGTCTTTTCAGAGACAAATGAGGTTATCTATTTCCTCAAAGGTGACGCTCTTTATTCTATAAACCTGTATCCATACGCGATTTCATCCGACACTACCGTCAAGTTGATGATCGATAGTTTCAAGTTTAATTAACCCAATCAAACCAAGCGCCATTCTCTGTAAAAGCGGTGTAGGTAACAGTTGAAGTTGTGCCTGGGACACCACTGTCTAAACATAGTTGTGGTGCGGTTGCAGAGCCAGTGTAGACACTCGTCTGCCCAGTGGAAGATAAATACTTTGTCAGCGTGCTTGTTTTTACTCTGGCGACAATACTAAAAACACTTCCCGTGCTATCAACGCAGTAGAATATGGTGGCGCCGGTTGGGTTCACTCCGTAGGTCTGTTTATTTACCTTAATGCCGAGTTCTTTTAATTTCGTCGACGACGGGTATTGCCCGTCATCTAGTTTGTAAATCTCTACCTGTTTAGCAATGTTTCGCATGTCGTGTTTGACCGAAGTCTCTTGTGCCTTTGAAGTAATGCCGTTGTAGGACACGATAATAATGACTGCCAAAATACCGACAACAACAATGACGATAAGGAGTTCGACGATGGTAAATCCTGTTTGTTTTTGGTCGGTGAGAGTCATGTATGTAGTATACCGAAAAAGCATAAGTTATAATGACATCATCATGAAAATATTCATCATCTGCAGCAAAGCATTCTACGGTACAATTCCGCCAATCAAAGAAGCCCTCGAGAAGACTGGTCACGAAATAACACTCCCTAACTCATATGACGATCCGGATGCAGAATCTAAATACTACGAACTGGGCGCGAAAGAACACGCCGTATGGAAGGCGAGTATGATCAAGCACAGCGAAGATGTCATTAATAGCATCGATGCGGTACTCGTGCTGAACTTTGAAAAGAATGGCCAACAAAACTATATTGGCGGTGCTACGTTCCTTGAGATGTATGGCGCATTCCGCCTAGGAAAGAAGCTTTATATCTATAACGATGTTCCGGACGGCATGTTGAAAGATGAGATTGTAGGATTTAGTCCGATTATTTTGAATGAAAAACTCGCTAAAATTATGTAGCTGTGACAAACGCGTTTAAGCTATTTTCTGTTCAAGAACCTTTTGTTTTACACCTGCTGCCAATAGGGCATTGTAATTCTTTTTGGTAGATTGTGCATCAAGACGATCCAAGTAGCGATTAATAGGAAGACCACCTTTTAGGAGTTCACCTAATCGTTCACTAAAGTCTGAGTCGTCTAGTTCATTCGCTATCTTATTCACATTTACTTTCGCACCAATAGCTTGCAGTGTCGTAAGAAGATAAGCTTTGGTATTTGCATCTTGTTGATTAATTAATCGTGCAACACCAGGGCTAGTAAGTTTTGCACCAGCAGCGGCAAAATATTCGAAACTTCGCAGGACATCGCTGTGTGGGTTTTCTTTGTAGAAACGAAGTACTTCGTCGGGATCGGCGCCTGTAATAAGAAGGTTTTTAATGTTCTGTGACTCTAAAACGGCTTCACTTTGCTTTAAGTCTTCGAGTAATTGAGCGCCATCAACAGTAATGCCGTTTTGCTGCAATACTTCGACGTTGTATAAACGATCACTCGCATTCAAACCATCAACGATTGACTGAAAATCAATGTCGGGAGCAGCGTCCTTAAAATGATGAATATTCAAAAGAATCGCATTCGCTTGTCCGCTCAATATAAGTTCATCTATAAATTGAGGCACATCGATCTTTGCGCCATTTTTGATGAGTTTATCAATATACAGCGCTTTGTCGTTGGTGCTTAAATTGTCCGCTATTTCTTGGATGTCGACATCGACGCCTAGTTCTTTGAGTTTTTCAAAAGAACGGATCTTTAAATAGTTATCAAGATTGTCTGCCAGAAGTTGTGGACTCACTCCTTTTTCGACAAGGCTATCGAACTCATTAAACAAATACCCTTCGTACATTTTTGGAATTATTTTAATGGGGTCGCCACCAGCTTCAATAAGCTTACCGAGAAACGCATCATAGCCGTATTTTTGTTCTAATTTATCATGATCGACTTTTGTGAAGAGGTCATCAGGACTGACTCCGTTATTCAGAAATGCATCTACGTTACTGATAATATTATCATGGTCATCACCTATGACATCAATAACCGCCTCAGGGTGGGCACCTCTATCAAGAATATCTGATATGGAATTGCTATAAAGGTATTGAGCAGGTTTTTCTTGCCAATCGGATAATGTTTGATCGGTTAGATCGGCTACATAATCGAGTTCGTGCGGCGCGTAGTTTGGGTTATGAATACCTAGGCGCTGGAGTGTGGATGCTGCAAGATCAACACGGGGGCTTTCATGAGGAATTTCTACGACTTCAGGCTGGGCATCATTTAAATAATCATAATCAAGATAATCAGTAAGAATATCAAGAGTTGGGAAGTCATCGAAGTGATCGTAATTTGATGATGATATGTTATCTGCTGGTGAAGACATTTTTACTCTTTTTTTGTTTCTTATGATGTTATACACATAATAGCACATTATTGATTAATTGTAAATATGATTATGTTTAGTGATACATTGTAAGCTATTTGTGCAATCAGGTATAATGAAAACCAGTAACTATGGCAAAATACACTCGCATTAAGTCGTATAGTCCTAACCGAACCCCTAAGGTGGTTAAAAAACCTACCAAAAAACATGGACCGGTGCCTACTTTCTTTATCGCTCGTTGGAAGTGGTTTAAGGCACTCAGTAAACCCAAAAAAGCTGCTGTCATTGGTGGTCCAATCTTGGCGTTTCTTATCCTGACCCCTATCTTTACGTATTTTTACTACGCGAGTGCTATCTCTAACCCGGATAGACTTATGAACTACAGTAACACCGGAGTTGTGCTGCTTGATAAGAGTGGTGAGGCTTTTTATAGTTTTGGTACTGCTGATCGTGGTGAACGATTGCCGCTTGATCAGATATCTGACTATACCGAAAAGGCACTTATTTCAGCAGAAGACAAGAACTTCTATAAACATGGGGGCTTTTCGCTTATTAGTATCGTGGGTGCGCTGTATGCAAACCTTTTGAGTGGTGATGGAACTGCCTATGGTGGATCAACATTGACCCAGCAGCTTGCGAAGAACACACTCCTTTCAAGCAACCAGACGTATCTTCGAAAATACCAAGAACTGACAATCGCGCTCGCGATCGAGCAGACGTATAGCAAAGATGAAATTCTGGATCTGTACCTAAATTCTGTCTACTATGGTGAGGGTGCTTTTGGTATCGCGTCTGCTGCTGAAACATACTTCGGTAAATCTGCAGCTGACCTGGATCTTGCAGAGAGCACGATGCTGATTGGATTATTGCCAGCACCGTCAGCGTACTCACCAATATCTGGTAATCCAGAGTATGCAAAAGAACGTCAGGCAACTGTACTGAGTCGAATGACGGACAACCAGGCAATTACACAGGCTGAAGCTGATGCTGCCAAAGCTAAAGTGCTGGCATATGCCGAGCAAGGCGATGGAGTAAACGGTGAGGCGCCTCACTTTGCTGAAATGGTACTCGATGAACTGTATAAAGAATATGGCGAAGAGCGCGTAACACGTTCTGGTTTCCGCGTGACAACCACGCTTGATTCAACACTTCAAAAGGCAGCCAGCGATGCCGTGGATACGCAAATAGGATTCATTCAACGCAATGGAGGTTCGAATGCAGCAGTTGTGGCTATTGACCCGACAACAGGCGAAATTCGTGCATTAGTGGGAAGTGCCGACTATAACAATACAGATTTCGGTAAGGTGAACATGGCTATTACTGCAAGGCAGCCTGGCTCAAGTCTTAAGCCGTTGTATTACACCGAAGCAATGCATCGCAATATTATTACCCCTGGAACAATCCTGAAAGATGAGCCAACTGATTTTGGTGGTGGATATCGACCTTTGAATGCAGACCGAAAGTTTAGGGGCAATGTTTCTGTGCGCAGCGCTATTTCGCAATCACTGAATATTCCATCGGTTGAGGTGATGCAAAAGCTTGGTGTGAGTACATCAGTAGATGCGTTGCAAAGGCTTGGGATTAGTACGATTAGTGACAAGAACGACTACGGTCTTTCGTTGGCGCTTGGTTCTGCTGAAGCAAAACTGACCGATATGACAAATGCCTACGCAACCTTCGCAAATAGTGGTGGTAAATTTGATCCAACAACGATTACAAGAATTGATGATAAGTTTGAAAAAGAAGTGTTCAAGAAGAATACAAAGTCTGCCGACAAAGTTATGGGCGAAAATGCATCGTTCCTTATCTCTGATATTTTGAATGACGAAAATGCACGAGCGCCGATATTTGGAAGTAGCTTGAATACGAATGGCTATGACGTCGCAGTAAAGACTGGAACAACTGATGAAGCGCGTGATGCATGGACGATTGGGTATGCAAAGCAGTTGGCAGTTGGCGTATGGGTAGGAAATAACGATAACACGCCGATGAACAACGGTGGTTCAAGTATGGCTGGTCCAATTTGGCGCAGTACGATCTTGGCCGGATTAAAGGGGCAAGCGAACCAACCATTTACTGCACCATCGGGTGTTGAGCGATTGACGATATGTCGTAGTAACGGACTTCGTGCTGTTGGTGGCGGAACTGATGGAACGTATCAAGAATACTTTATTAGGGGATCAACTCCTGTTGGAACTTGTGATGTACCGAAGCCACCAGAAGATGCTGATAAAGACGGTGTGATAGATGCTGATGATAAGTGTGCGAATACGCCGGCGGATACAGAAGTGGACGCGACAGGTTGTGAAGTTGAAGAAGAGGATCCGGTGATTATCGATACTGACGGTGATGGGGTAGCGGACGACAAAGACACCTGTCCTAATACACCAGCTGGTAGTATTGTTGACGCAACAGGCTGTATTGTGACGACTGGAACCGGTGGAACAACTCCTACACAACCACGTGCTACAACGACTCGGTAAGGTAAAGCAAACTCTCAGGCGTTATTTGGTATGATAAAAGTATGAATGACACACCCGCAATGATCACCCCAAACTTATGGTTCGATGGAAACGCAAAAGAGGCTGTCGACTTTTATCTCTCGGTATTTACAGATAGCGAAATTCTGAATACTTCATACTACCCGACAGAAGGCCTGCTCGATTTTCAAAAAGACATGGCTGGTAAAGAACTCGTTATTGATTTCGCATTAAATGGTCAACGATTTACTGCAATTAACGCAGGACCCGAATTTAAATTTAATGAATCAATTTCATTTGTCGTAGCGTGTAAAGACCAAGAAGAGATCGACTATTACTGGAGTAAGCTATCAACCGTACCTGAATCTGAGCAGTGTGGATGGTGTAAAGACCAATACGGTCTGAGTTGGCAAATTGTCCCTGCAAATATGGGTGAACTTATGCAAAAGCCCGATGCTTACGCACACATGATGCAAATGAAAAAGTTAATTATTGCAGACTTCTAGCGTACTTATCTAGATACGAAACATATACAAACGACCTCGCTCACGCTATACTCAAGCATAAGAATAATGCATGGGGTGTGTTAAATGATTCAACTGCGAGTGTCACGTACAAAAAGTTATATATTTATGGCAAGCGCATTAGTGCTGCTTGCTTTGGCTGCAATTATACCGCAATTATATGCGGTGAGGACTGATGCAGCTGGCGAAACATTCTCTGGAAGTAACTCAATTAATAGTCAGGTGTATGTTGGTAAGAAACTAACAGGACTACAGGTCAATGCAACAGGTAACCCTACGCTACCAGTGAATATCCGTGTCTCTAACGGTACTCTATGGGCACAACCTACTGCTGGAGTAACAATTACATCCGGCTCTGCTGGAAAAGCCTTGACACTGACTGGACCTAAAAATGATGTAAACACAGCGCTTGCGACTGTGACGTATACTGCAAAATCAGCAGGAAGCGATACCGTTGAGGTTTCACTTGTCGAAGAGGGTATCGTATTTTATCCTGGTAATAATCACTTGTATGAATTCGTTCCTGATAGCGAACTGGACTGGGATGGAGCGAAGATTGCCGCAGCTGCTCGAACCAAGGCAGGTTTAACTGGATACCTCGCAACAATTACATCTGCCGAAGAAAACGCATTTGTAACGGCACGCTTGAACGGTGCTGGATGGATGGGTGGAAGTGACGCCGAAACTGAAGATGACTGGAAATGGGTAACTGGCCCAGAGACCGGTGCTTCATTCTGGTCAGGTGGAACTGGCGGAAGTTCTGTTGATGGTGAATACGCAAACTGGGCACCAGGTGACGAGCCTAATAACGCTGGAGATGAAGACTGTACGCAGTTCCTATCAGGTGGAACTGGTCTTTGGAACGACTTGCCATGTTCTGGTACGACTATTGATGGATATGTCGTGGAGTATGGTGAAGATGGACAAACTTCAACCGTTGCAACAAAAAACATTGCGGTGACAACTTCACTTTTCGCATATGATGACGGTGACGGAAGTGTCGGTGATCCTTATCAGATCACTGATTGTCAGCGATTCCAAGCAATGAACCAAGATCTTGCTGCACATTACATTTTGACTGCGAATATTGATTGTACCGAGACTGTCGGCTGGGATGGTGGTCGTGGATTTACGCCTGTTGGTTTAGGTGACGTAAATGATTCTGGAAATAATACACCATTTACCGGTTCACTTGATGGTAATGGATTTACTGTTGATAACGTGACTATTTTACGAGCGGATGATGATCAATACACGGGTCCGTACGATGATGATAGTACTGATGAAGGATATGTTGGTTTATTTGGGTACACTCAAAACGCAACCATCCAAGATCTTAATGTCACAAATTCTATTGTGAAAGGGCACACATATGTTGGTGGCCTGATTGGATCGATGAACGGTGGAACACTCAGCGGCTCGACATTTAATATTGGTACAAGTAACAATAGTTGTAATCCTGGTGATTGTGTATGGGCACGCTACGGTGAAGTAGGTGGTGGACTTGTCGGACAATTAACCGACGGAGCGATTACTGATTCTC
>Ga0247816_10000676_pt1 | contig 18588 bp, 7 predicted proteins | sample UWRJL209509C1_FD_179930 | JGI IMG/M metagenome (GOLD analysis project Ga0247816, IMG submission 179930) | Plant litter microbial communities from Arlington Agricultural Research Station in Wisconsin, United States - UWRJ-L209-509C-1 | ecosystem: Environmental > Terrestrial > Plant litter >...
CCATGGCTTCTCTTCTGCTTTTTCCCATTCCCTTCGTAATTGAGCGGAAGATTTTTTTCTTTTTGTTCCTGACCCAGCCTGTTCTATCTTCTTTGACTTGACTATACCAGGAATATATGGAGGAGGAAGTCTTGGCAACCCATAGTCTCTATATTGCCATTTTTGCTGATAGTTTCCCGGTAACGCCATAGCTCCAACAAATGTAGTCGTACCTACAGCAGCACCACTTAAACCTGTAGCCAAATAATCCAACCCCTGCGATGCAGCATCAGCAATTGTTCGTACAGCTGATATTGCAACTTCTTTTAATGCAATACCCGGAAGAACTAACGGAGGAGCCATCGCTTTACCTGTTGTATCGGCAGACATCCCATCCGGATCTATCATTAATATCGGATTGTTGACTGCATAATTATACGGAGACAAATGATCAAAGTCTTCAGACATCGGATACTGTGTTAAACCTCCCTATCACCGGATCATAGAACCTGGCCCCATAATCAAACACCCTTATGCAACTTTTTTAAGGTTTGCCCGAATCGCTGGCACCTACTTTTCAGTTTTATAAAGAACGTTCCTTCATGCGTAAAGTTATTTTTTGTTCGGGTTTTACAAGAGGGGTAATTTCGTTCTTGGGAGAGTTTCTGCAGTAGGTAAGGTTGATCGTATGTTGCAGCAAAGATAGCCTCAGAAGGAAAAGCAGTAAAGGGACTTTCGCGGCATAAACGCTATTAGTCTGCCCGCAGTGGCCGTTTATTCCACGTTCCCTTGACAGCTCTACCTTCTTCCGCTTTTGAGGCTTAACAAATGATCACCCCAGATCTCTATTCTCCTTGGTGCATTGCAGGGAGCCTTGATGGAGCAAGTTTATGTTTTTGCTATACAAAAATTACTTTTACTACTCCAGTTGGTTGCTTTTGGGTGTCCTATACTGGAATAAGTTTACAATATTGTTTCCGTGTGAATTATATATAGCCCTCTTCAAAAAAAGGGTTAAGTCATTTGAAAAGATGACTTTTAGTAATCTTTCATGATTTCCCAACTTGCCAAACTACACTCCAGAACCTATTGAGCCATTAAAGCTAGGCTCATTAAAACTACAACTCGTGCAGATATAAACAAAGCTTAACAATTTTAAACTGTTGGGCTTTGATATTTCTATTTTGATACCAGCCATAGGCTGGCACAAGCGAACAGGCTAAACACGCGATGTAACAGCGGGGTATATTTCTCCTCATGAAGCTATTCCCACTTCTGCCATTCTGAATCTTTACTTTCTCTCCATAAACCTTCACCTATAGATAGATCTACAATTGACCATAATGTGATATCTATCCCCAAGATTGTTCCCAACGGAACTATTCTAACATCCTCTTCTTTAACATCTGGCCCTGGCCCCGAAAACATTTCCCATACACCTTCTTCCCACCTCGTAAGTTCAGTTATTGTCTTGCCTGTTAAGGCATCAAAATCAGTAATTACATAAGAATTTACTGGTGCTTTTATATTCCAATCTATATCTAGCCATTTCCAAATAGGATCATTTAGATTCCTTGACTCCGACATTAATGGTATATCTAGTGTTCTTTTTACTGGAATAATTTGATAAGCGATAATTTCACTTGTATCATAAAAATCATAAACGCCCAACATCATTTTTTTAGCCCAAGACGGGTCTACCTTGCTCAGGTAAACAGTATTTCCATCTGATAATGAAAACTTGGAATCAACCACATGTCCAGATTGCAATTGATTAATTACATAATCAAATACCGCCTCATTATCTTTCACTGAACTAGATCCTCCTGCCAGGATCAATTCAAAACCTAGCTTTTCAGTTAATCCTATAGAGTAAGAAAAATCTGGATGCTGTCCACCATTAACGAGCGTAATGTGATAGCCATTTTTATCAATATTTGTTCTGATAATATCTAAAAATTCCTTATTTGTCATTATTAGTTATTTTTTTGTACTGTGTAAATAAATATGACATTCTTTACAGACAGGAGTAGTTTTTGTTCCGCCATCAGCATGTCTCTTTGGATAATGATGTGACCTTGTGTCTTTTGGTTTTGTTTCATTACCACAATTCGTACATTTATTATCATTGGCTTTTCTTTCCTGTTCCTTTTCCTTAGCTGTAGGAACTCTTTGTTTTGCTCTTTCTGAAGGAGCCGCTGTCCCTTTACCCATTGGCGATTTTTCAAGTTTCCCAGCTTTACCTCTTTCTGTTGCACTAGTTTCTGAGGTTGTTTCTTTTGACCCAGAACTCTTGCTTGAATCTTCATTTTTTAGAAGAGTAGAAGATTCTTCATTATTTGAATGAAATTTATCCCAAAGATAAACCGCTCCCCCTCCCACAAGCCCTCCAACAACTATACCTCCCCCTACTACCCATCCCACAGGTGCACCAATAATAGTACCAGTTCCGGCAAGGGCAACCGCTCCTCCAGCAGCAAGTGAACCACCAATGATTCCTCCTGCAGTAATGCCTACACCAACGTAAGGCCCTGGCCCACCATCAAAATCTTCATTAACATCTTCGCCAAACATTCCATCTGGATCAGTATGGCGAATTGGATCATCAAACGCATAAGCATAAGGAGTTGTCTTTCTATCTAGTTCCGCCAGTGGGTCTGGCACACTCCACCTACCTATAACCGGATCATAGAACCTAGCCCCATAATCATATTCTTCCAACTCCTCCTGCAATTCCTTACCGTTGTAAAGATATTTATTTGGACCGGCCGCCACAACTTTTTGCAATCCAAATGGGTAATAATTTAATTCTTGTAATCTTTGGACCGAACCTGTACCGGCATCTTGTTTAAAACTATACCTTACATTTCCCAAGTGGTCTGTGATGTTATATTCATAACTATAGCTGCCGGCATTATTACGTGCCAAACCTTCTGAGGTTTGTATAAATTCAAGAACACCATCCTTATAGTGGATTCCATCAATATAATCGGTGGTACCACCAGTGCTACTTAACTTTCGCAGTTTCTTACCTTCAGCGTCATACATATAGCTTATGTCGAGACCTGTTTTCGATACCGTTACCGGCAAATTAAGGTAGTTATATCCTAAAGCAACGCCATTACGTCCATCAATAGTCACATTTCCATTTTGATCATAACTATAGCCTCCAGTCGCTAAAGGACCATTTACGATACCGCTTAGCTGGTTACCACTGTAATTATAGCTTCCTGGTGCACCTCCACCCCTGCTCAATTGTTTAATGTTACCCATTACATCATAACTAACGTTTTCCGACAATTCTATCCCTGAACTGTTAGCAGAGATCAACCTATTTAGTGGATCATAATTATAGGTAAAAAATTTCGCCCCACTACTTTCTGCTGTCGTCCAGCTTTGGCCGGAAATATTCCCATTCCATTGAGGTACGGTACCCAATTCATACTGCAAATTTTCACTAAACTGATTGCTCAATATACCATTTGTCCACCCTCGCTCATTATATGTATAATTGGTAGATTGTAATCCGTTATGTACACGTTTTCGCGATAGTTGTCCAATTTCATTATAGATATTCGCCGCCAGTTTAATCTCACTTTGACCGTTGATATTTTCGTAAACATTCAATTGTCGGCTCTGATGATCATACTCATAGCGATTAAAAATTGTGGTGGAAATGCCGGCAGCATTATGGATACGGGTGCTTTCTTTTAGTTCACCAGAAAAACTATAAACATTAGTGGTTTCATCATAATTACTACTAACCGCATTTCCACCAAGGTAGTGTTCCTGAAAACTTTTAATTAAACGCGCTTCGTCGTCATAATAGTTGATGCTCTGTAACCAGGAAGATGTGCCAAGAACCCTCTTTTTACTTCCAGTAATTAGTGTTTTAGTCTGATTACTACGCGCTGTGAACGGGTGAGTTGTCGCTCCTGGGAAACTATAATCGTCATAATAATTGATCAAATAATTATCACCATCTGTTTGTGGAAATGCTGTAGTGCTATAACCGGTACCGACACCAGTTAAATCGGCAGTCTCAAATTGTGTAGCCGCATCTATCTTATTTTGAATGGTAGAGATGTCTTCGTTACTCAGGTAAAGTCCTTGAATTATAACCCGCCCTAAAGCGTCATATTTAGTAAAGCTGTATTCCTTAGTTGACTTGCCCCTCTGGATGGCGTCCTGACTCAAAACCAATTGGTTTAAAGTATTATATAGCATGATCTCCCAGTCTTTCCCTGGAATTTTCTTTTGTGATAGGCGTTGCCTGGCGTCATAATGATAACCGTATATAAATTGGGAGAAAGCTGCTTCGCTTTCTGTAAAACTAGTTAGTACTGATTGTCCATTTTCATTAACAGCAGGAGGTAGCACGTAGCGTAAATTGCTAATGTCATCATAAACATAATAAGTACTTAGGCTTTTATTTTCAGTTTCCCAATTTCGTTTTAATATTACTTTACCTTCAAAGTCTTTGAATTCCTCAACGCTTCCCGCCTTACTACCTACAGCAATATTTTCATCGCGGCTAACAGTTTTATAAAGCGTACCTTGAGGATAGAAATATGTACCGGACACATTATTTCCGCTTATTACCCACTGCCGAACTTCATTTACTGCGTTGATATCATATTGCAACTTAAGGGTATGGTCAGTATTAACTTGCCACGCCGCTCCTGGGGCTCCTTGCTTCAGCACACGGCTCATCGGAGATGCTTCGAAAACAGTTTCACTATAAGGGAAAAGGTTGCTTTGCACACCCGCCGTAGGAGTTTTGTAAAAATCATTTAATTCAGTAGTTCCATTAAACCGGTAATTGCCATTAGTAGTAGACTGCGCAGCATATGATTGGTACTTCAAAGCCTCACGTCCGAGAGCATCATAACCTATAGGTTGAACTAAATCTTTAAAACTTGGTGAGGCTTGCGTTTGTATATTCTGTATTACCCTTCCTAATCCGTCAATATATTGTACTGACTGATTAACTTCGTCTGCCATTCTAGCCGCTCCCAGATTCGCATTAGTCACCCCTTCCTTTTTGAAAATTCTGGTACTTACGTAATTTTGTTCAAAACTCAACTGGCTTACATACTTTGTAGTGGGGACTGACTCATCAATAAATATACGTAGAGTGCTTCCTGTAGGCACTGTAAAACCAGGCTTCAAAGTAATGCTATTTCTGGCCTTTATTTCAGTTTGGTTTTCGTATTGAGTTAATGTGATATCTTGAGCTGATACCTTATATATTGAAGCAACTGATATGGTGATGAAGACCACATATTTGGCCAGGTATTTTGTTTTCATTAGAGCGATAATTAGATAAAAAATGTTAAGCGCAATTGTTGTTTGTTATATCATGTGGTATTAACTAATTTGTTAGACAAGGATCGGAATTGATCTCAGTATCATCTGCGCTCACACTACCATCGGACCAGCTATAATAAAAAGTACACACATAATATTCAGTCTGTGGTTTCCAAACAGAACTTTTAATGTGCTTAATCCCGACCTCACAAATTCCATTAACAAGTTTGTACTGTGCCCCTTCACAAACTGGATTGGCAACACACGTTCCTACTTGATTGGCGTAATTTTGCCCATTGTTATTTAAGTCAGCAGTTGCTAAAGCATCGGCAGCCTGTTGGGTGGATGCGGTATATCGACCTGCAGGCACCGAATAAACTACAGTACTCCCTGTTTCATTAACTCCACATACCCTTTTAAAACTCCTGCTCATTGCGGCACTTGAAAATTTAGGTGTTCCGCCAGGTGAATCTCCTGGATTCCCAGTATCACCGTCATCACCATCACCGGGATCTACTGGATCACCAACATTGCCCGGATTAGTAGATTCTCCTCCATCTGGTAGACCTGCATAATGATAGCGGAAATTTTTAATGATATTTCCACTTTGATCCTTAATATTTAGAAGCCGCTGCAAACCATCATATTCATAAAATGTAATTTGTCCTTTTGGATCGGTCTTGCTGGACAAGCCACTTCCCAGTTCATAAGAAAAACTTGTAATGAATGCATGTGGATAGTCGCCCTTTAGTTTTGCCAAAAAAATATCTATATCAGCTTTGGAAGGGTTGGGAGAATATCCCCACCCAGCCAAGGCCGCATCCCCAAGCGAGGTTTTAATAGCCGGATAGTCTATATTAACTATTTCAGCTATGGGATACGAATTATTGTAACTCCATATAAAATTAGTGGTTTTTAAACCTTGCTCAGAAAAACTTAATAAGTTTCCATTACCATCATAGTTATTGTAGTAGAACTTGGTGTACTGAGGACTTCGTTCAAACGTTTGAGGAACAAAAATTCCGTTAAACGGACTGAAGTATGACGTCTTCTCGTTAGAGATTAATGACCCATTTCCATATACCGATTTTTCAATGACTGGCGACCGCATATTGGCTCTGACCATAGCATGGTAGATACCAGTAGGATCGTTAGTCAACATATCTCCTGGATACAAATATCTCGACGTTAATAGCTGGCTATTACTTCTCACTAAGGTATCTTGAGTAAGGTTGAGCGTAAAAGGATCATAAGCATTACTTTTAACAACTTGTAGGGGATTTAAACCTTGACTGTTGTAATTAAGTGTTGTCTCTCTTTTTATTAACCTGGGAAAAGTATAGGTCACATATGCTGCTGCACGATTGTCAATAATCTTTTGGCCTAAATCAAATATACGACTTCTGAAGTCAACAGCCCGAACCGCAGAATCGATTCCCCTTCCTAGAGTTTCATCATAATCATATTTAGTGTCTTGTTGAATAAACCGGCCAGAATTGTAAATTCGTTTTTGCAGAAGCTTACCACGGTCCAGTGCTAAACTAATACTAGGATCCATTTGCACGACACCAGGCACACCTGGACCGTAAATATTAAATGCACTACGGTCACGATATTGTTCTTTGTCGTGATTGGAATAATTGTACACTGTAAAGCTACCGTCTGCTAAGACTTCAACTACCTCACTATAAGTTACGTGATTTCCATTTGTAAAACTAAGTGGTTGAACAGGAGAATCACGCCAATACCAATAGTCAAATGGCGCAGGTGTAGATCCTGGTACGTTGGGATTGTAGAAATAAGCTTTTGCTTCTTCAAGATATACAGGACGGCCCGCAAGGATACCGCTTGAGTTGTTCCCGCCGTCTTTATATTTTGAGACATATTTGTACTCCTTTACATTAAATTTGTTTCCAAATTGATCTACATCCCACATTTTATGAATGCGAAGTCCGCCACATTGTGTATATTGTACAGAATCAATGGTAAAGGGATATCGATTAACAATCTTAGTGTAATCGTGTGCTTCAAAATCAAAAAATGTTCTACCACCTGTTGGATATTGAATCGAAATAAGGCTTCCAGCAGCCATTTTCGCCAATTCCGAATTTTTACTTGAAGTATAAGCTGGGATGTTCTCCTTTGTATAAATATATTTCCACGTATCTTCACTACTGTCATAGCGCGGCTGTTCCCCGAACCAATCACGTCCATTATAGAAACCCCAATGGTCTACTTGTCTCGATGCATAAGCTGGCAGTGCATGACTTGTATTATAGGAAAAATTAAAACTTGGCTTGCTAATTCCATCCGCTCCATATTCCTTCATACTATTTAGCATCAGCCTAGAGCTAATATTATCACTATAGGTGAACTTAAAAGTCTTGAGGGGCTTTAAGGCGGCCGTAGAAAAGGAAATTGCGTCAAGTTTTTGCCAGTTAATGTTTTCTAAGATATTTTGATATCTGTCCAGTTGACTCAAGTCTTTGTAATATGAAAGACTCATGAGTTCATTTATAGCTCCATTATAAGTTGTATACACGTATGGTAGTTCATTACTTACCGACCTCGTAAATTTAACATTATCATTGACAGTTCTAATTTCCGTAAGATATACAGGATTAATTACTGCAACCGAAGCCGTTGGGCCGCCACCACGATTTCCAGCCCAACTGCCCACTTTAGCAGAATAAACTGACATTCCCGCAGACATAGGAACTTGTATATTACCCCTTTCATATAAGAAATCCGCTACCCTATTCTTATTTGTGATAATTTTTGTTAAAAACCACGATTTTGCGATAACCGGCGTATTATTTATATCGAGTACGCTTGCAGCTCTTGTGAATTCAATGGATTCAGGTGTACCGCCAAAGATGTATTTGTTACCGTCTGGTGTGGTAATTGTAAACCTATAATAAATCCTTTTGAGAATTATTGGTGTATTACCTTGTTGGGGAGCTAAAGAGAAATTTTCAGTTAGCTCCTCCTTTACTTCAAAGTGCAACGGTTGCTCGGATTTAACCTGCCATTTACCTTTCTGGTTTAAAAAAAATGATCCTGAGTACGATCCAAAATTAAACATAAATTCATCGGGATCAGGAATTGCGGTGGGAGTGTTAGTATTGAAAAATCCGCTTACCGACGAATCAGAAGTCCAATTAGGGTTATTCAAATAGCCAAAATTATTATAGTAACTGTACTGATTCGGCGAAGTACCATTTGGCGTCACAACTTCGTCGACTCCACCTTTTACAATTCTCGTTATTGATCCACCTGCATTTAGATTCCACCCAAGTCCCACCCATCCTGGATGATCATCAGGCCGTACCCCACCACCATGGTAACTTAAGCTTATATCAATGTCAGTCTCACCTACTGCTATATTGCCAATAGGAATGGATATTTGTGGCAATCCGTTAAACAAGGAAACGGGAATTTGACCATAGATCCCAAGTGAAGCTGCGTTGGGAGACGGAGGTTGTATCTTAGGTGGCTCCTGACCAGAACATAATGCTGCTGTAAAGAACAAAATAATAACAAAAGCCACGGATTTAACTTTCTGATGGCATGAAGAACGTTTTTGTTTTTTGTTTGATCGAGAGGAAAAGTGCTGAGAGTTTAAGGCAGAGAATACACCTATTTGATTGTCGCGAATAACATCAATTTTCATTGGCTGAGAGAGTAATTTTATGAGATCGTTTTAAGGTAATATTGCTAAAAGCTAGTATTGATGATACGTTTACAGATATTTACTTAAATCTCCCGATGCAAAATCAGGAATAGTGTAGAAGAAATCTTTGATATGGTAACATTATATCCTTTCGCTATGCATTCGCAATATCGAAATAATATTTATATTATTAAACGAAAAATTGAAATGTTTTTTACCAATATAGTAATCAAATAATTCTTCACATCACAATATTTGTAACAGATTATTGTCTAGATATTTAGATAGAAATCACCACACACATTTTGTAGAAATTATAAAACAGATTTTGATGGATCATACTTAGAATTAATAAATTCGGTTAAATTGCTTAAGCTCTTCAGCAAAGCAAATCAAAATCTATGATGTTGACATTTGAAGTCCATGTACGAGAGCCAATCATACGTTTGAGACTATAAGTTGATTCATTTGAAAATCAAGAATCGATCTATCCGCGACCGCGTAACACTCAAAAACCCTACAATACAGCACAAAAAGTAAGATTTACCCGCCGGGAATAAACAGACAAAATAGTCCGCTGGGAGTAATAGTGGATGCCGCAATTATGTCGAAAATGCATAAGCATAATGTAACCAACTTCAATCAATTCAGCTTTAGAATCAACCGTATGAAACGCCCTATCATCGGATCATAGTAGCTAGCGACCTAATCTACATCTCACATTCCATCAAGTTACATATCTTCTTTTTTGCTAATAAATTTTTCAATCCAAATTGATGAATTCCAAAATCTTTTGTCATTCATATTATATTTATACAATCCGTTAGGAGTTACAAATGTTCTAAAGCAGGCATTCCGAATATCAACAGAAGCCCGTTGATAACTAACAGAATTGGTAAAAACTGGCCCCACCCAACTTAATTCAAGCACGCTATTTTTTCTAATTCCTAAATAACTTGTAGCATCATAATAGTATTTATGTTTGAGGTCTGGTGAAATCTGTCTATAAGTCGGATTTTTCACGACAACGATTGCGGCTATTTTAGTAAAATCAGCGTTATAAATTATAGTGTCTATAATTATTTCAGTAGAATCAAAATAAGATCTATTATTAAAAAACCCTTCATAATTAATTAATTTTTTTTTCAATAAACTGACAAGTACAAGATTATCATGCTTATAATTTTCTCTGCTAGGCATTTCGACGCTCAAGTATTTTTTTGGAGTATCAGTTGTCTTATAGAAAGACAGCCAACCATATATATAATTAAAATATAATAATGCCACAATCGAAAAAAGACCTATAAATATTAGTTTTTTCATAATTTCATTATTGTATAATCCAATCACTGCCATCCCATTTATAAACTCCCGGTGCTAAAGAACTTATATCATTAAAAAATGAAAATATTGAATGATCTGTACTTTTTCCCGAATTTGTAATTATACTTCTTTTATCTAATGCTTGTTCATTTTCATTTGCCAACCAACCCAAACCAACAATATTGGAGCTATTCGAATGTTTAAATTGCTGTTTTTTGGTAGTCCCATCATTTATTATTGAACTTGCCTCATATGGATCGAAATCTGCGACTAACGTTATACTTACTTGTTTCTTAAGATCAGGATGGTCGTTTAAATATTCTTTTATACCTTGAAGATAGCCACCTCCAAAAACTCCCCCCATACTATGTGTTATTATCTTAATTGTTTCGTCGATTACTCCATTAGTACGATGTAGACTTTCGATAATTGCTGGTGCATCTCTGTAACCTTTGGTTGTTCCATTTGATGAACGGAAATCTTCTATATAACCAACCTGACCATCAACATACATTCTATGATTATCTCCAAGTTGTTTAGACACCTCCAAATCAAATGCCCTACCTGTTAGGGTCCTTTCTGCTCTCCAACTACCAGGATCCATCCATTGTTGCGGAGCTCTGATCATCTTAGTAACATCGGTATATTCTCTCCAATACCATTTATTGCCTGCTATTGAATTGTCAAAAGCTGTAAATCCATTAATAAAAATCACTAAATGACCATCGGGATCTATAGCGTTCGTCGGTGTATTAGCAGCATAAGCATAAGGAGTTATATTTTTATAAATATCAGCCTTAGCATCAATCACGTTCCACCTTCCAATAACTGGGTCGTAAAAGCGTGCCCCATAATCATATTGCCCTAACTCTTCCTGAAACTCCTTTCCATTATAAAGATATTTATTATTTCCTTCACTTACACTCTTCCTTAGTCCAAAGGCATAATAGTTATCTTCCTGTAGTGGTACCAAATCGTTTCCAACCGGACTTTTATGGAAAGTAAACCTAGCATTGCCCAAATGGTCAGATAAATTGTATTCGTAGCTATAAATCCCCTCATTACTTCTGGCAATACCTTCCTCTGTTTGGATGAAATCGATAGTATTATTTACCTTATATTGAATTCCGTTGATATAATTTACAGTTCCCGCAGAACTAGTTTTGGTAAGTCTTTTGCCAGTAGCATCATAGATATAGGTTACAACAGTCCCACCGGTGCTATTACTAACACGAGTGGGTAAATTTAAATAATTGTATTCAAGATTTAGACTGGTCTTTCCGTCCACTGTTGCATTTCCATTGCCATCGTATGTATAGATATTGGTGAAGTTCTCCGCATACGACAGCTGATTTCCATTATAATGGTAAGGATTTGCATTGCCGTTATCTCTTTTCAGGGTATTAATATTGCCTAACTCATCATAAGTGATAGACTCTTTCATAATGACACCTTCACTCTCAGCTTTAATTAGCCTGTTTAATGGATCATAATTATAAGTGAAAGCATTAGGAAAATCAGTTCCTTTACCCCAATGCTGATTCGCTATATTCCCATTCCACTGAGGGATTGTTCCGTCTTCGTACGAAAGGCTTTCGCTGAATTTAGGAGCAATCATGCTTTTTAACCATCCCCTTTCATTATAACTAAATTCTGTCTTTTGTAGAAAGCTTGCACCATTATCTACACTGTGCAGGTTTTTACTTAACAGCTGTCCAACTTCATTATAATCCAATTTTGATATAACAACAAGTGGCTGGTTATTGATCTTTTGCAGCGTAGCAATTTTTCTGCCCATATGATCATATTGATAACTTGTAGCCACAGTAGTCTCTGCGCTGCCAGATTTAGTATGTTGGCGGGTGCTAGCGGTCAATTCACCTGTAAAACTATATGTATTGGTCACAATATCCGTTCCACCCAAATGATTTTGAGACTTGCTTTGAATCACCCTACCCTCATTATCATAATAAAAAACAGTGAGTAATCTAACTCCTCCCAAAATTGATGTTTTGGTCGCCGTAAGCAAGCTCTTTACACGGGCCTCATCTACTTGTCCCTTTGCTGGATCTGGTCCGCCAAAAGCATTACCGGCAAAGCTATATGTATCATAATAGTTGATCACATCAACATGCATCATTGTGGTATCAGTAGGGATAGCGATATTACTATATCCATGGTAAACTGCATCAGGAACCTCCCACAAAATGCCAATCTGTGCATCCACAGTTGTTTGAAGATTTTTCCGCGTTCTAAAGTGGCCATCTTCAACCCCGCTCATTATCACCCTGCCAAGGCCATCGTATTTTACAAACTTTTGTTGATGATTTATCCTCTGGATCGAGTCCTGACTAAAAACTAACTGGTCTAGTATATTATAAACTAAATGTTCCCAGCCCTTTCCAGGTATTTTCTTTTCAACGATCCTGTTCCTCGGATCGTAATGATAACCGTAAATATAGTCCCTGAAAACTACATCAGACTCAGTGAAACTACTTGTATTACTAACGGATAAGGCTGGTGGTAATACATATCTCAGGTTTCCGTAATCATCATAAATATAATAAGTCGATAGACTTTTGCTATTGCTTTCCCATATCCGTTTTAGTACCACATGCCCTTGAAAATCTTTATATTCCTCTGTAGTGCCGATTTTATCCTGACTAGGTATCCAATTTTCATCTTTTACAATCGTCTTATAGAGCTTGCCGACTGGGTAGTTAAATACAGTTGTTGCACCATTACCGCTAGGGGTCCACATTTTCACGGCATCATTATTTGTGTTGGTGAGATAATCCGTTTTAAGCGTATGCCCGTTTGCCGGTTGCCAAGATGCACCAGGTGCACCCTGCTCCAGAATTCGATTCAATGGTGAAGATTCAAAAACTGAAACAGAATAAGGGTTAGGTGTTGCTTTAACTCCGGCATCCGGGTTTGCGTAATAGCTACTTTGACTTGAAATCGCAGAACTCCGATACGCGCCATACGTACCTGTAGGTGCTGCAAATGCTTGATACTTCACATTCTCCCTGCCGAATGCATCATATGCCATTGGCATAACAATGTCCCTGAAATTCGGGCTTCCTTGAGTAATAACATTCTGGCTTGGTCTACCTAGCCCGTCAAAATAACTGATAGTCTGCATCACTTCACTGGTAGTGAGTGAACTGGCAACATCGGTATCCGTTGATATCCCGCCCCTTTTAAAAACCTTGTTAGCAATATAATTCTGCTCAGAACTAGGAACACCCCTAAACTGATCAACTTTTAAGAAATCGACTGGTGATATCCATATCCTCACTGTGCTTCCAACAGGAATGGTAAAACCAGGCAACAGAGTAATGCTGCCAGATGCGTGGATTTCAGTTTGGTTATTATAGACATTTAGAGTAACGTTTTGTCCGAAAATAGAACTTTGGCTGCTTACTAATCCAATCAGGATGAGTATGTAACGCATCTTAAATTTGTAATTCATAGAGAGCAAAATTTTAATCAATTATGGTTTATAATGGTAGTCGTATGATTTTACAATGTTTCTGTTTTGATCTCTCAGAAATTTCAACCGCTGAAAACTATCGTATTCATAAAAGATTGTCGTTCCTTTAGGATCAGTTGTGCTGGTCATACCAACCAACGGATCGTAAGTATAGCTCGTCAGTAGCGCAGTAACCGGGTGAAAACTGATATCGTCAATTTGCCCGCTGATATTGAGAGTATAGGTGGTATTAATGACATCCACTGCCGTTGTATGCATTGACCACCCACCATTTTTCTGCCAATAAGTCAATGTGTATTTTCCATTATCCAGTCCCGATAATGCCTTCGAATACGAACCGTTGTAACTGTAATGTCCGGTTCTTGCGTCGTTGATTGCAGTGTTTCCTGTTACCTCTTCAAATCCCTCATAAAAAATATCGTTGCGCTTTGCATTCTTAACTTCTGCAATCGGATATTGTCCATTATAACCCCATACATATGATAAATCCGGTCCACCGGAAATAGACTGCCCTAGGATATTTCCGCTGTTATCATAGGCTTTAAAGGAAATTCGCGGTTCGGGGTTGGCTATGCCCTGCTTGGTTTCAATCAATTTAGGAAGTATTAGATTAGAGGAATTGTCGCCCCAAGAGCCATTTTTCCAATAATCATAATTGACCTTTTCAGAACTCAAAACTTCGCCATTTTTGTCAACCGTTTTTTCAATAACCGGACTTATAATATTTAGCTCATTCATTGAATTATAGACATTATGCCCACTAGGAGACATTAGCTCGCCTGGGTATTGATAGGTTGTATTATAGGTATCTCCTTTTGAACTGATTTCTGTCATTTTTGATATTTGTACAGGTACGTCACCCTCGTAAAAATACTTTTTCTCAGTAGTAACAGAATCGGTTCCGATGTAATCCTTTACAACTTCTCTAGAGTTTGGATAAAACATATTCCCACCGTTGGAATATATTGTGGTATAATAACCACTTGTTGTCCATGGAAAACTAAGCAAGTGCATACCTGGCATGTCCCTAAATCTTCCCCTAAATTCGTACTCATTTTCCGTCTTTCTACGCAATACATTTTCTGAATCATAGATTTTTGCATTTAACATTTTTCCATTTAATGCGTCGTTCGTATAGGGAATATTTGGCGCCTGAACATTAGAAGGCGAATGGTTATGAAAAAAATATTCGGTCTTTCCATTTTCCCCATTTTCCCCATTTAGTTCGGTCACCTTACTGTACCCTATCAAACCTCCACGAGTGAAACCTTCAAGGCTGATTGTACTCGAAGATCGCACTAAATAAAAGGCAGAATAGTTTGTAAGGACGTTTCCACACATACTTGTTCCTCCAACGCTCGTAATGTAATCATACGACACGGGCGCAATGACTAAGCCGGTTGACAACGAACCTTTATTATATAAAAATCTTTTTACAGTTTTTTGTCCTGTGCCATCAAAATTCTCAATTTTTTTGATCCGCAAGCCACCACCTTTACGTTGGGCTAAACGTTTTTGATTTTTATAATTTACAATAAATATAGTTCTGAAAGAATGCAATGCTGGGTCTAATCGAAGTGTATAAGTGCCGGGAGTTAAAATGAGTGTTTCCTGCGTTACATCTTGCATGCTACCCAATGGAGGATACTGCATATTTCGAAAGCTAAAATATTCTTGTCCGCCAAAATCCAAAAATGCATAGTTAGGAACGAACTCGTCTCGGTAACCCGGATTAGTTAAGTCTGTAAAATCGAAATAAAAGCTTACTTCGGAAGGTTCGGTAATCGTGAAGGTCTCAGTCTTTCTCGCTTCTCCTGGTTCCGCTGCCAAAACAATAGATGTATCTTTCAACTCCCATTGATCGTTTCCAAACAAGTTAGTGTATTCATTCAACTCATAAATAAAATTGGTAGTACCTTTGGTCGGATACGTAAGTGATGATAATACCCCATTTTGAACGGAAGCTAAAGTTGTATCAGGTATTCGATACGCACCAGGAAAGGACTTTATTATTGGTTGAGTTATTAAAGCTGGCGTGAGTAGGCCCATGTTATTATAACCATTACTTGTGTAATAGCCCCAATGATCAATAGCCTTTGTTGTTTTGGATGGTAATCCTTCCGGATTGTAATATGACATACGGTGAGAAGGCAAAGGATGTATTGGGTTAGTAATATCTTGCAAAGAGTCAAGCTTTAATCTACGATTCAGCAGATCGTTATTGTTGAAATACGAATAGTAGAACTGCATTTTCTTGAGCGTTCCTCCATCTTTATCTTTTTCCAAAATATAATCTAATCTAACCGAACCGTTGTTACCGTCTACATCCTTCACATCCTCTCTCGTGGCTGTATGAAATTCAATAGATCCATTTGGGAAAACTATGCTTTGAGGTATAGGAGTAAATCGGATCTGCTGGGATGCTGAATAAAAATGTGGCTGAGGGTTTCCATTAGGACATCCGGCAATCAATTGCAGCATATGATAGCTTTGCTCAGACTTACTAAATGGGCTTAGGCTATACTCACCCGAATATGTAAAATTGATTCTTTGTAATTTCGCTGTGACGATAGAATCAAGATACCAGGCGGTATTAATGTAAGGGGATGCAAATTCACCTACACCCGGTGGTGCATTAATCTCACTATCCATTGTATTTGACCAATTCTGTGATCTTTCCCTAGTATTAAAATAATATTTATTTCCATCACCATCAATTATTATCCAGCCTGGGTCTGTGTAAACTATTTTAAGATTGGATTCTTCTAATTGGAGAATTCCGGAGCCTTTCTTAATTTTATCCAACACAAACTTACCATTGTGGCCACCGAAACTGAAACTAAAAATATCGGGCTCGGTATCTACTTGACCAGTAGCAACTTGTTGAAGATACTCTGCCACTCTACCATATGGATCTGATGCTCCGTGCGAATTGTAATAATCATCGAAAACTGCCTGGGAAGGTATGGTATCTATGGAATGATACCCATCCCATTGTAGATCATCTTTGTCTCTTATAATTCGACTAATTACACCTCCACCATAATCCATTTGCCATCCCAGTCCTACCCAAGTTGCCTCCTGTGCAACTTTTGTCCCCGAGGCGTCATAACTTAAGGTGATGTTTCCATCTTGATTTGGAAATAGTTTTTGAAACAGTGGGATTGATATTTCAGGCAACCCATTATGGCTGCCGGTAGAATTGTTACCGAAACTCCCAAGTGAGGCTGCATTTGGCGAAGGCAGTATCACTTTAGAAACTTCAACACTGCTCTGCGCAATAACTTGCGACCCTAGCAAGTTTAAAGCGATCAAAAAGATGATCTCTTTAAAATTTAGTAAAAAAGAACATTTATTATTTTTATACATAAAAAAGTTTTTCAATTTATATTGGTATTAAAAATTGCGGTTGTAAGTACAACGGTTATTCTCTTGGTCGTTTTGATTAAATAGGTTTGGTTAGAGACTTTTTTTAATTTGTAAAAGCATTGCGCATTTCGCAAACATAAATGCGTCCATTTCTTTCAATAAACCTGTCTGAAAAGGAGTTACGCATTTACAAATAGACGCGAATTTTTGAGAATTCTTTAGGCTAATATGCAAATGGAACTATCATTTATAAACTAAAATCCAGTAAGCCGCAGAAATCTGTCCAAGAATGAAAATTTCTCGGTGACAGAAGGGAAGTTTCTCTACGGGAAAGCTTCTAAATGGCAAAATATTTACGGAATGTTCGATAGCAGAAAGATTTGAACACCAAGATTGGAGAGGAGAGCGTGTTTTTGTCATAAATAACGTTTTAATTTAGCGACACCTAAATATATACTTAATAAACAATAAATTAAAATTTTTAAAAAATAATTCAGTCAACAATAACAACTTATTATTTTTGAGTTTCAAAATATCTAAATTGATACTTTATCACCCTATTTGTTTTATATCTCACGATTTTAAACAAAAAAAATCCCGCTGTGTTATAGTAGCATTTCCTTCTTAAAATTCATCAATCAAGAAATTGATTCTAATTTGGTAATAAATGTAGCGCTATAACTTTCCAATTTTAGACTGATTTTCGCTTCGTACCAATATCATTTTTTTCAATTCATCAATCTGCCTTTGATGGTCTAAACTTACCCTCTCCACATGCAATTTCAGAATTTTCAACTCTTCATTCTTCTCAATCAAATGAAGTGTCAGTTTCTCGACCGTTTTTACAAGTACTTTATTAATTTCACCTAAATCCAAACCGCTTATAGCAACATCACCTGCGGTCGGCATATCTGGTAAATGATGATTTCCTTCTATATAACTTTTTAGTTCTGGAAGGGATAATAACTTGTGGTCTTTATCGAACACATAGTCGGGCCAAGCACCTTTTAATTTAACAGTAACAGATTCAGCAAGTGCCGAACCAGCAACAGCTAATTTGTAACCCTTTGTATCTGTCGTGCCGATACCGACATTGCCTCCATCGGGATTAAGAGATAGATTAGACTAAGCCGTTAGCGCATCATTATGAGCACCAATCGTCGCTACTCCTCTTAACAAACCAATTACGACCCTGTCGCCATTGCTCGCCCCTAAATTTGCTGCGATCCAATTACTTATGCCTGAACCTATATTATCGGAATTTACTTGCAGTTTTGTGTTAGGTCTCAATACTCCGATTCCCAAATTGCCATCCCCAGTAAGCCGTAGTAGGTGCTTTAATATGTGATCATTACGGTATTCATAAAATGAATATCCACCCAGGTAACCACCACCCATGTTATTTATAAAATCAGCCTCACCTTCGCCGCCCATAATA
>Ga0247816_10000678_pt1 | contig 18573 bp, 16 predicted proteins | sample UWRJL209509C1_FD_179930 | JGI IMG/M metagenome (GOLD analysis project Ga0247816, IMG submission 179930) | Plant litter microbial communities from Arlington Agricultural Research Station in Wisconsin, United States - UWRJ-L209-509C-1 | ecosystem: Environmental > Terrestrial > Plant litter >...
TTTGAAACCAATAAAGCTTCGGCACATACCCAACAATTTTTTAAGGCCATCAATGGCAAACTAAAAGGTCAAGGCGTCACAGCCCTCTTCATGAGACCAGTTGACGTTGATTTGTAACCCAATCTATCATTTATAACAACTTAAAAACAATTAAAATGTCAACACTTAATGGAAAAATTGCACTCGTGACAGGCGGTAGCCGGGGAATAGGTGCCGCAACGGTAAATAAATTGGCATCTGAGGGCGCTACAGTAGCTTTTACCTATGTCAACTCGCCGGAAAGGGCAAGCGCACTGGTTAGCGAAATTGAAAAAAACGGAGGCACGGCACTTGCGATTAAAGCAGACAGCGGCAACAGTGATGAGATCGCCGCGGCAGTTAAATACACTGCTGAATACTATGGAAAACTAGACATTTTGGTAAACAATGCCGCTTTGTTTATTACAGGTGCAATAGAACAGGCTGATGAAAATGCAGCTCAGTACGACAAACAAATAGATGTAAACATAAGGGGTGTTGCTGCCGGAATACGCGAAGCTGCAAAATACATGGCAGACGGCGGACGAATTATCACGATTAGTTCTGCTGTTGCTAATCATTTAGGTACTGCATACCTTACGGATTATGCAGCAACAAAAGCGGCAGCATCTGCCTATTCAAGAGGTTATGCCTGGGATCTTGGCTCCAGAGGAATCACAGTAAATACGATTCAACCAGGGCCCGTTGACACCGATATGAATCCTGATTCAGGTGATTTTGCTGATTCGTACCGTAAAAAGATTGCTCTTGGCAGATATGGTAAAGCAACTGAGATCGCATCGTTGGTTGCTTTCATCGCTGGCCCGGACTCTGGCTTCATTACTGGCTCAACTTTGACCATAGATGGTGGTTTAACTGCTTAAATTGACTGATATGAGTGTGGAAGAAAAGGGCTACAGTTACGAAAAGTATTCCGTAGCAAACACAGGCCTACTAATTATTGATCCATATAACGACTTCATGACGGAAGGCGGTAAACTTTTTGAGCAGACAAAAGAGGTGCGTGAAAAATTCAATACGTTGGAAAACATGACGAGTATTATCTCCGCTACGAGAGCAGCAGGAATACAGGTCTTTATTGTACCCCACAGGCGGCCAACTCCCACCGATAGGGAACATTGGAAATTTCCAAACAACTCACAATTGAAAAACCTGGAGCGACAGGTTTTTGGCAAAGGCACATGGGGTGGTGAATTCAATCCGGTTTACGGTCCAAAGGAAGGAGATATAGTTATTCACGAGCACTTTGGTCAGAGTGGATTCGCAAATACAGATCTGGACCTCCAGCTGAAGCAACATGGAGTGACGCACATCATACTGATTGGCATGCTGGCCAATTCATGTCTTGAATCGACCGGCCGTTTTGGAATGGAGCTCGGATATCACGTTACTCTTATCAATGATGCCACTGCTGCTTACTCTTTAGCTGCTATGCAGGCCTCACATGAATTGAACGGTCCCACATTTGCTCATGCAATTTATTCTACTACAGAACTTTTGCAAAAAATACCCTCCAGAATCTAAAATAATGAGAAAGGATATCAAAATTGCAATTCTTGATGACTACCAGAATGCAGCGTTAACGTTCGCAGACTGGTCATCAATAGCTAAGACTGCCGAAATTACTGTTTTTGAGGATCATCAAACAGATGAAAACGAGATCCGTAACAGGCTCCTCCCCTATCAGGTTATTAGTGTAATGCGTGAAAGAACACCCTTGAGCGGGCAATTGTTAAAACAATTGCCCAACCTTAAGCTAATCGTATCTACAGGACCAGCCAATAACTCCATTGATATGAAAGTGGCAGCCGACCTTGGTATCATGGTCCAGCATACGGGATACGTAAATTCTGGTGCACCTGAACTAACATGGGGTTTGCTCCTGGCAGCTGCACGGAATATTCCTGAGGAAACGACAAATATCAGGCAAGGCAAATGGCAAACTACCATAGGAAAAGATCTCAGTGGAAAAACGATCGGCATAATTGGCTTGGGTAGAATAGGCGGGAAAGTTGCTTCCTACGCTAAAGCATTTGACATGAAGGTGATCGCATGGAGTCAAAACTTAACAACGCAGAAGGCTGCTGAAGCTGGCGCAGCTAAGGTAAGTAAAGAAGAATTATTTACTGATTCAGATTTCATCACCATACATGTCCCACTCAGTGAAGGTTCCCGCGGATTGGTTTCGGGCGAATATCTAAACCTAATGAAACCGACAGCAATACTCATCAATACTTCCCGCGGTCCTATAGTAAACGAGAAAGCACTAATCGATGCATTAGCAGAAAAACGCATTGCTGGAGCAGTGCTGGACGTTTACGATATTGAGCCAATGGCTGCAGACCACCCTTTCAGACAGCTGACAAATGTAACTGTAACACCACATATTGGTTATGTGACGGAAAATACTTACAAAGTCTTTTATGGTGATACGGTTAAGTTAATAACAGAGTGGATTTCGCAATAAACTATTTATCCTGGCAATGAGAAAAACAGTAACCAGCTATATCACGTTAACTTTGATCTTTGCATTGTCAGGATCAGTTTGCGCACAAAAAAAACAGCTTAAACTTGTAACAACCTCAGCTGCCAGGGCCTGAACCGCTCAATGATGCTACCGGCGGTACTCGCTAAAAAATTTGGTGAGGCAAATTATATTTACATACCCGCTCTTAAGTTAGGCAATTCAACCAGCTGGTCCAGAATGATGCTCATTCTGATAATACTGTGATATTCCTTTATGTATTTTTGTAAGACAATGTTCAACCACAAAGTAATTGAATATGAAAAACATGCACCTTCCTCAATATGACAACAACCCTTTTCGTATCCAGCTTTCGTTCGAAAAGATTCTTATACATCCGGAAAAAAACACTTCTCCGGATAACAATGTCTCAACTCCTCAGTTGCACTATGAGGCTGAATTATACAAAGAATTGAGAAATGGTATTACAAAAATTGAAGATATTAAAAATAATGAAGCACTGATATCCAGATTATTTGAACCGCTTTTTCCGCCCCTATTGTCTAACAACGAAATTAAGGCTGTTAGTATTCCATATCAGGGATTGATATTCAATTATTCAAAGCGGTTCCGCAGCATCATTCAGGCTGCGGGTGATGATTTTGAAATCTCGATCAGAAACTTTGACGATCACCAATTCTATATATTCAGCTGTTGCCTCATCTTAAATCAGTTTTACGGAACAAATGTAGACTTCGCAAAACCATTGTTTTGCGACATCCCCTCAGGACAAGGTTATATGAGACACTACAGGATTTTGTACAATGCAGAATTCCTTGAAATTATACCACTTATCGAACCACCTGATCTATCGGTCAACGAGGTGAAAGAATTACTAGATAATTACGACGATCTTGACCTTTGGAAAGCAAGGTTCCCGCCCGAAACGTGGTTATTAAAGGGCTTTGCATTAATGACTTTAATAGACGTAACCACAGAGAATGCTGTTTCTCAGCTAAAGGGCGACTTACTCGGGAATAGTGACGACCCAAACCTGCATTTAAAGATGGAATCCGTATTCAGGTCTATCTTTAGAATTGCCAATGTAAAAATTGGCTTCACCTCATATGATGAAATAAACAGTAAGTTTAGAAACATCTCTTTTGGCCAACAAATTCAGAGTTTTATTTTGACAGAAGGAAACAATGAAACGGATACCAGGGAAATATTCAGACTGTCCTATGAAAAATTTGCTAACGACCACACCTATTATACCATCACGGACGTAACCGAATTTGTTGACAACAACCCGCAAAGCAAAGTAGGAAAGGTGCTTCAGTCATTCAATATAGGTAGCTTTATCCTCGCTCCTATTATAAAGAACGGAATTATTCTCGGCTTCCTTGAGTTGGCATCTCCTAAGAGAAATGAATTTAATAGTGTTAACGCTAACAGACTTGAAAATCTGATGCAATTTTTAACCGATACTATTGACCGTAAAATAGCGGAGTTTAAAAATCGGGTGCAGGCCGTAATTCAAAACAACTATACTACGCTGCATCCAAGTGTAAACTGGAAATTTGAACGGGAAGTTCATAATTTCATAAGAATCACTGAGCTTGGCCAGGGATACACCTTGAAAGAGATTAAATTCAAGAACATATACCCATTATACGGTCAGGTAGATATCCAAAACTCATCGGTAACGAGAAACACAGCGACACAAAATGACCTTTTATACCAGTTGAGCGAGCTTTCTAACGTCTTTAGACTAGCGGATATAGAGAGTCCGGATGAGAGTTATAAGCAACCGATCAAACATATTCAGTCATTATCCCAAGACATAAGTGCTGGTTTAAGGTCCGGATCTGAACAGGAAATCGAAAATTTAACAGAAATGGTTTTCCACCCTCTGCTTAGCAATCTATTGAAGCCGTCTGTAACATTGAAACCAATAATAGAAACCTATCTTAGGCAAACAGATAAAAATGATGGAGCTTTTTATAAAAACCGCCGGAACTACGATCAGACATTGTTACTGATCAACACCACAGTAGCTTCGGTAATAGATAAACGGCATGAAGAAATACAAAAGTTTTTCCCGCATTATTATGAGCGGTTTAAAACCGATGGGGTTGAACATAATCTGTATATTGGCGAGTCAATCTATCCAAAACATAATTTTAACCATCATCATCTGGAACGCCTGAGAATGTGGCAAATGCTTGTGATCACGGAAATGGAAAGAAATCAACGTTTATTGAAAGGTACCCTACCGTACCAGTTGGGGTTAACAGCATTAATTGTTGTGTACAGTACTCCTATCAATATCAGGTTCCGTATGGACGAAAAACATTTTGATTTGGATACCGCATATGATATCCGTTATGAAATTGTAAAAAAAAGAATTGACAAAGCGCACATCAAAGAAACCGGGCTGCGTATCACGGAAAAAGAAAAACTGACCATTGTATATGCTAAAGATGAGGAACGCAATGATTATCTCCGCTATATGAAGATATTCCAAAATTTAAAGATATTTTCTGAGAATATTGAAGATTTTGAAATAGATGATTTACAGGGTGTAGCTGGTCTGAAGGCTTTAAGAGTTGGCATCTCTACCGAATTACCATTGTCTGAATATACAGATTTATACGAGAAAGTTTATGCCTTGTTATAAACAGACCGATTGCAAAAATTAAGGATCAAAAGACTGCCAGCAAATGCAGACAGTCTTCTGAAATGGATATCCATTCAATTATGCCTGGTTCATGGTTGCAAATGCTTCTTCGGGATTGGATAAGAAGTAGGCCCTGAACTCAGCTGTCTGCCCAACATGTATTTGGTAAACATCGTTTTCTATCCCATCAATAAGCGATTGCGCCACAGTTGAGGAAGGAATTCCATTGGCTTCGCCGCCAATATCTTTTGAAAACTCGGTATTTACAAGGGGCGGCATTAATTCAAAAACTTTAACAGCAGTATCAATTTGGAGGGTATGTCTTAACGCCAGGGTATACGAATGCAAGGCCGCCTTGGTATCAGAATACGTAGGAATTACCGTCACTGGCGCAAAAGCCACAACTGAAGTAACATTTACAATTCCAGCCTCCGGTTGCCGTTTCAGTAAGGGCAATAGCGCTTCATTAAGCCGAATTACCGCGAGGTAATTAGTTGACATTTCTTCACTCGCTTTATCGAATGAAAAAGACGCTGAGGAATGTTTGTAAACGTTAGCTGCGGCCGCATTATTAATGACGAAACTAATATCCTCATAATCCTCATTGATCTTTTTCACCAACCTGTCTACGTCCTCTGCAACGGTAATATCGGCCTGGAAGGTGGAAACATTAGCCAGGCCAGCAGCTGATTTTTGCAGTTTATCTCCGTTTCTTCCTACAATAAGCACCCTACTGCCTTTTGAGTTTAATAATTTTGCGATCTCAAGCCCAATGCCAGATCCGCCACCTGTAATCAATACAGTTTTTTCTGTGATTTTCATTGTTTGTTTTAGTTATTAATATATATAATAGATAAGTTTGTCTATTTTAAGATCCAGAGATAATTTTTATTATGCGGTTTATCTGCATAAAATTTCCCAATTAGTTCAATAAAACTATCTCATTGCTATTTTAAGCAGATTTCCCCAACGGGACTAAATTAGATATTTTTGTCTATTTCACAAGTTATTATTTTGTCATGTTTTAAATCCTCAGCGGCTATGCGGGTTAAGCCTGGCATCTGCCAGATCCGGAATTCGGTTGCGATTACTTTGCTTTTCTATATTTAGTAAAAGGCTCATTCAATTTACGAGATAACATTATTCTGGTTTCGGAACTTCCATTCATTTACCTGTGCATGAACCTACTAACCGGCGGCACACGCCTTGTAATCAACTGTTACACATATTAATAACACGTAAACATGAGCAATTTTCAAGATGTATTTGATAAACAGCGGGCTTATTTTGATTCTGACATCACAAAGTCATACGAGTGGCGACTTGACCAGCTTGATCGAATGGCTGCTATGCTGAAAGAAAACCATGAAGCTTTTTGCGAGGCCTTAGGTGCCGACTTTAAAACAGGGAGTGCGGAGCAGCATTCTGAAATAAACGGATCAATTGCAAGTATAGCTTATACCAGGGCGAACCTGAAAAAATGGATGGAGCCTGTAGATGTAAGTATTCCCAAATTTCTCTCAGCAGAAGGAAGTACAGGAATGATACAGCGTGACCCTTATGGAGTAGCCTTGATAATAGGCCCTTTTAACGGACCGATCATTTTGCTGGTTGAACCGGCAGTGGCAGCGTTGGCAGCAGGAAATCCGATAATGCTAAAAGTAAGTTCTGGCATCCCGGCCATTGCTGCTTTATGGATGAACCTCGTTCCAAAATATTTTGACGAGTCAGCAGTCAGCATATCTGATGGAGACCGTGAAGCGGTTACAGAATTATTAAAGGTTCCTTACAATTTTATCTTCTTTACGGGAAGTGTGGCGGTAGGAAAAGTGATTATGCGTGCGGCAGCGGAAAATCTTACACCTGTACTGCTGGAGCTGGGCGGGCAAAATCCTGCTATTGTGGATGAAACGGCCAACATCGCTGAATCTGCAAGAAAAATTATATGGGGCGCGATGGCCTGGGGTGGCCAATGGTGTACATCGCCAGGCTATGCATATGTTCATGAATCTGTGGTAGAAGAATTCAATGCTGAAGCCAAAAAAGCACTGATCGAGATGTATGGTGACGATCCAAAAACTAACCCGGACTTTTCAAAGATCATCAGCAGCACGGCAGTTAAACGCCTGGCGTCATTGATTGACCCCGATAAAGTGATTGCCGGAGGAGACTATGATGAGGATGCCCGATACTTTGCCCCTACATTGGTTTACCCAGCCAGCTGGTCTGACAAGGTGATGGAAGATGAAATATTTGGGCCAATTCTGGCCATCATGCCATATAAGAACCTACAAAACGCAGTAAAGCAGATTAAAAAGGCGCCAAAACCACTTGCAGCGTATATTTTTAGCCGGGATGAAGATACAATCCAATATCTCCAGCATACACTTTCATACGGTGGCGGTGTGGTGAACCATGTAAACATTCACCTTTACCTGCAGACGTTACCTTTCGGCGGTGTAGGTACTTCTGGAATAGGAAGCTATTATGGAAAATTTGGTTTTGACTCACTAACGCATCCCAAATCAGTTTTAACTATACCGGCTGACTTTTCAATCGAACATCTATATCCACCATACACTCCGCAAAAAATTAAAGATGCCGATATCTGGGGGGAATATTAACAATCTGAGTATTTATCAAAATAAACAGACGATAATTTGAAGCACAATGGAACATAGAAAAGTAGCACTAGTCACCGGATCTAACCGGGGATTAGGATTTGAGACAGCGAAACAAGATTTATGCACCTTGACGAGGAGATTCCCTGGTAACCAACTCGTAGCCTCAGGCAGGCTTTTCTATATATAGTTACTTCAGCTTAAAATTAACGAGATCTAGTGAAGGACTATGAATAACACACACATAATTATCTGATAATCTGTTTGTTAAAAGGTGGTCTGAGGCTTGTTAAAACATCAATAAACTTTATAAATTTTATATTATGACTATAGCAAATGAGCCATTATCAGTAGAACGGATGCCATCGGCACCGCTAATCATTACCAAACACAGCCCTTCTTTTTGGAGAATAACTTTAGATAATCCACCGATTAACCTGATGGGGCCAGACATGATTTCCGGGCTCCAGAAGTTAATGGATATTATTGAGGTTGATAAAGACCTGAAGGTAATTGTATTTGATAGTGCTAATGAAGATTACTTTGTTTCCCATTTTGATGTTCTTAGAGGAGCTGAAGTGCCCGCCGTATCGGGAAAACTGGGCGTTCAGCAATGGGTAGATGTATCCAACAGACTGCACAATTCTGGCGTAATCAGTATCGCGGTGATCCGTGGCCGCGTCAGGGGAATTGGTTCTGAACTGATTCTTGCCTGTGACATGAGATTTGCCAGTAAAGAAAAGGCGGTCTTTGGGCATCTCGAAGTAGGCATGGGACTTCTGCCAGGCGGAGGTGCAGCAGAGTATCTGCCACTATTAGCCGGTTATGCCAGGGCCCTGGAGATTGCAGCAGGAGCTGACGATTTTTCAGCCAAGACTGCGGAAAAATACGGCTGGATCAATCGTGCATTTCGCGATGAAGAGCTTGATGAATACGTGAACAATCTTGCTACGCGTATTTCAGGATTTGAATTACCGGCGCTACAAGCTACGAAAGCAACTTTACTTAAACGTGCAGGTGGCGGTCCTAGTCCGTACGATATCCAGGAGTCTACCAATAAATTCTTTGAACTCTATCAAAGGCCTGAAGCGCAGGCATTATTGGAAAAGCTCATGAAAATGGGATTCCAGACTGAAAGTGATACGGAGTCAAGACTTGGTCACTACTTGGGAACACTTGCAGGGAAATAATTTTAGACAGTAATTTTAATAACATATCATGATAACATCAACTGGAATATCTACCTGGAAAGGTAGCTGGAAAGAAGGAACCGGAACAATCTCAACAAAAACGGGATTTTTGAGTGAAGCACCTGTAAGCTATTCCAGCCGTTTTAATGGTACTCCCGGTGCAAGCCCGGAAGAACTTTTAGCGGCTGCACATGCTGCATGTTTCAACCAGGCGGTTGCAAACAATGCGGTAATGAAAAACCTGGAAACGACCAGTATTTACACCACCGCCGATATTGTACTTGATTTTGATGCCTCTACAGGATACCCGCAGATCAAAAGCCTGCACTTCAATGTAGAATCTGAGATACCAGGAGCAACACAAGAGCAATTTGAATATTTTCTAGAACGCGCCAGAGTAGGTTGTACCATTTCTAAGATCATTAATCAGGATGTACTGCCACTAACAGTGACGGGTAAACTAATTAAGAGCTAAATTGTAAGTTCATTATATTGCAAACCTAACATACAAGGATCCGTGGTTCCAGGCAATAGCCTCAGGGACTACGGATTTTTCACTGGTTCTGAATGCTTTCTTTATTAAGTTTAGCTTCGGCGCCATCGTGCAGAACCTTTATCAGTAAAGCCCCCGCAATGAGAACACCGGCAATTATAATGTATCCTGTTAATTCCTTTTCAGCAGCAAGTGTAGCCTGGACCTGCATAAAAGCAAACATGTCAGGGTTTGACTGACCCGTGCTGCCATATGCATCCGATAACCCTCCCAGATAGGTAAGGTGCCTTATGCGTTGAGTGTATAAGAAATAGTTGTAGGTTGCTGTAAATACTGCGGTTCCCAGAAAGGACCGCACCAGGAATGCAATACCAACAACAGTTAATACATCTTTAATAGTATGGCCACGAGTAATGTAAATCCCCATTGAGATAAATAGAATAGCAACTCCCGCTCCTTTAATTACCGAGGGAAGCCAAAACCCGTTCATCGCAAATGAATTACCAAAGCTGTTATACATGATGACCTCGTAGATAATTACTATAATGAATCCAATCAGCATCAATAGCTGATCATGATATGCCTGATAAAACCAATAAAAACAGAAGACTGCCCCTATCGTTACACCCGGTATGAGGTAAAGTGTAAGTTCAGAATTTCTGTAATTTTCATAATGGAGTATTCCACCACTAAATGAAACCTGCAACGTAGCGGGCACAAAAATACCCAACACAAATAGATAGACCAGGCCCGTACGGAAGTTATAGAGTTTGAAAAGGCTCAACGGGAAGACCGGCCTTTTAAATGAAAGTTCACGGTAAATAAAAAGGATTAACAGGATTATGGATCCGACGACAGCACCCCTGATATGAACCGACATTCCCCAATCTTCTACTTTACCGTAGACGATAATATAGTTAATAAGCATCAAAAAGCCCATTAACAGAACTATCCCCGGTAAATCAAGCTGGTACAATGGCACTTTTCTTTTCAGGGAGTGCCTTTCAACAAATATTACTGTTAGGATGATACATAACAATATTAATATGATCACTGAGAGGTATGCATATCTCCAACTGTACATGTACGCAAGTTTGCTTGTTAGCCAGGTCATGCTGTAGATACCAGCCAAAGCGATAAAATAGACGAAGGGATATAAACGGCTTACATCCAATTTCTTGCTCCACACCTGCAGCCATATTAAATATATTTCTGTTGAGGCTGCAACTTTCCCTGTTCCCAGCACCAGGCATGCAATAATAGTCAGGTAAGGATTGTCTGTTGTAGCACAAATAATGTTCATGAATAACATCACTATAAATCCTGCCAGTAACAATGACTTACCAGAAAACCTTTCCCTGATCCTGATATTGGTCATGCTTCCAATTCCCATCCCGATGTACATCGCGTAATAAGCCATGGTATATGGTTCAACATAGTTGGCTGAGCCAGCAGACATGTCTCCTGTATTCCCTAAAAATACGCCATTTGCAGTTAGAATAACCAAATAAAGGATGGTGAGCACAGGTAACCTAACATAAATAGGTACCCACTTGTAGAACAGTTCATAAAATTCCATATTTCTGCTAGTTTACCGAGCGTACAACGACATTCATTCCCGCTCTCATTCTTGCAATCAAAAACGAAAAAGACGCGGATTTTACGAATTCAATCCGGACCGGCACCCGTTGTTTTACCTTTACAAAGTTACCGGTAGAGTTATCCAGTGGTATAGCTGAATAGCGCGCGCCAGTTGCTTCTGAAATAGCCGAGATGTGCCCTATGATTTCCCGGTCATCCAGTCCATCGATACTCAGTTTTACCGGCTGTCCGATCCGCAGTTTCGTTACCTGTTCCTCTGTATAGTTAGCTATTACCCATTTATCATCATTGCGAACAAAAGAAAGCAAAGTCTGGCCGGCCTGCAGTAGCTGGCCCTCCTGTACGGTGCGGCGTCCGGTAGTTCCGTCATAGGGGGCAAGAATTGTTGTATAGGATAGATTCAATCTGGCCATGTCAAGTAAAGAATGTGCCCGTTTAATTTCAGCATCATTAACCATCAGTCTTTTTGAAGTTTCACTGGTGGAAAGATCCACGGTATTCTTTTGTTGTTGGAGAGCGTTAGTTTGAGCAGCCATTGCGTCGTAATCTGACTTCACCTGATCATACTGCTGCTGGGTTGCAGCACCTTCTTTTAGCAGGTTATCATATCTCTGAAGGTTCTTATGCGCATTAAGCAACCTCGCTTGGTTTGCTGCAATATTTGCATCTGAAACATGGGTACTGCTGTGAATCGTATTTACGGAAAATGAGGTGACGTTTCTAGCGGCCAGTGCAGACATGTAAGCGGCTTGCGCACCTTCAAGCTGATATTTATATTCCCGGTCGTCAATTGAAATTAAGGTATCTCCTTTTTTAACCAATTGGTGCTCCTTAAAATATACTTTCCGGATATATCCTGGGATTCTTGTGTTAACTGGATTGATATACTCCTCGATCTGCGCATCATTTGTATATAAGTCGCCGTCCAGATTAAAGTAGGTCATCATGCACCACATTATTCCGCAAACTGCAAAGCTGATCAACAGGAAATTTACTATCCTGATTTTCCATTTGCCATCTGAGGCGGTATTAAATGAACTTGTTTCACTCATGATTTTATGATTTAAAGGATTCCAACACTATGTAAAAGCTGGCGATAAGTATAAACTACATTAATCCGTGCATTGACTACCTTTAGTTCAGCCTCGATTTTTATGTTAGTGGCATCAATCATATCCGTAAGCAAGGCTAACTGATTAAAGTATTTCTTTTCAACCACCCTGTAATTTTCTTCGGCTGACTTAAGGTCCGTGTTCAGGGTAGTTAAATCCTCATTCGCCTCGCTGTATTTGATATATGCTGCACTTATTGCCACATGCACGTTTTGCTGATCAAGGATTTCCATGTCCTGTGCCTGTGCCAAAGCAGTTTCAGTCATCCTGATTCGTTTCCTGGCCTGGTAAATAGAAGAAATATTATAGTGCACCCCTACCCCAGCCTGCCAGACATTTGAATAAATATCTACAGCTGGGACAACAGAAGTAAAGGGACGCTGAAGATTTGTCCTTGTATATATTGATACCTGAGGAAACCTGTCGCTGCCACTGAGCTTGACATTATATGCCGCGACCTGATTATTTATCCCTGCAATTTTAAGATCCTGATTACTACGATCAGCGAAATTTAAATATTCAATAAGGCTTCGTCCTGGGTGGACCTCAGTTAAAAGAAGGCTATCAGGCACCAAAATTTCAGAATCAGGCAATCCTGCAATTATATTCAGCTGTTTATTGAGGATGAGAATATCATCATTGATTCTCCTTAGTGCAAGCTGAAAATCGGAGATAATTAACTCAGTTCTTAAAACATCATTTTTAGTTACCATGCCTTGTTTTTGCATCGTCAGTACGTTTTTTAGCCGGTTTTGCGTAAGCTTAATGTTATTCTGATAAATTTTTTTCTGACTGCTCATTCTGTAGATATCCAGATATTTGGCGGTCACCAGCAGCTTAACGTCCTGGGTGTTCTTTTCAAAAGAAAGCCTGGCGATTTGCTCTTCCAATGTTGACTTTTTCAGATCGTTCTGGAGTTCACCACCCTTAAATACAACCTGCGAGGCGAGAATTGAAAAAGCTGTAAACTGATGTGGGATCTGAGAAGTCCGGTGGTTCGTGAAAGAAGGACTCCAAGTATCAGCATTGCTGATATAACCATAAGAAAGATCAGAAAGAAGTGAAGGTAATTTTTCAGAGCGTACAATTTCAACGCGCTGTTTTGCGCTCTCCACGTTTCGCGCGGTGATCTTGAGCCGGTAACTATTTGCAGTAGTCAGTTTATAAACCTCATCAAGCGTAAGTGGGCGGTAAATTAAACTATCCTGAGCATGCACAGGTACGGGACTCCACAGATTAACCACACTTAGGAACAGAATTAAAAGTTTGGTATTCATTAGTATCTGATGTGTTTACATTAGTGAAGCGTACATAAACACTTCACGCTCAACTAAATCAATTATGAGACCACTAGATAACCAACTATTAATCAGCCAACTGTACTAAGAAACAACCCCATAGATAACGATATCTCGGAAATTGCATGTCGCAGTCCCTAAATAAAATTAAGGTGGTGCTTGTGGTCCCTATTCAAAAAAGCAGACCCGTATAATTGTGCCGCAGTTGTTTTCAATGGAAAAATCACCATCAAGTTGATCTGTTAGACCTTTGATGAGCAGCATTCCGAAAGAGGTCTTATTGTTCATGCTAAATCCATCAGGTAGTCCCCGGCCATTATCTTTAACTTCAAGGCATATCTCGCCATTAGACATAATGAAAAACCGCACACTTATACAGTCTTCCGTAGAATATGGAAAAGCAAATTTAATAGCATTGCTGACCATTTCATTCAATATAAGCCCCAGCGGCAAAGCATGGACAGTCTGTAAATTGATGTTTTCTATTTGAAGGTTGTAATGAATGTTGCTATGAAAGCTGTAATGCAGATATCTGACAAGCTCCTTAATATAATCAGGCATTGAAACTGTAGACATCGCTCCCGACTGATAAAGGTATTTGTGTATCAAAGCCATAGCATGGATTCGCCGCTGGCTGCCTAAAACCGCCTTAATCGCCTCTTTATCTTTTAAGTATACTGACTGGGAGTGAAGCAGGCTAGTTACGATTTGCAGATTATTCCTGACCCGGTGATGCAATTCTTTAACAAGCCATTCATTTTCCTTCAACAGTTGATCTAAGGTGACATTCTTAGACAAAAGTTCCTGGTCTTTGATCTTTAGCAGTCGCCTGTTTTTTTTAGTAGCCCAGAAATAAACAAGCCCCGATGTGCAAAGAAATGTTGCCGAAGTAAGCCATATACTGCCGGTAGACATGGTGCTACTGGAAATTATATTTCCAAACAATACCGAGCTTTCTCATCCTGGAGGAAAGTACTGCTGGGGTAAGCCCCAGCATCAGAGCAGCACCGCCGGACCCGGAGATTTTTCCGTGGGTTTTTATCAATGTGCTTTCTATCTTTTCTCTTTCTGATGTTTCAAGATCAGTGGTAGTAAGCATTATTTTTTGTTGAACCAGCAACTCTTCGTTTGGCAAATCGACCTCAGTAATCATATTAGCGTTGGTCATTAGCGCATGTCTCTCAATCAAATTCTGAAGTTCCCTGATGTTACCGGGCCAGGAATAATTCAACAGTTGTTCCATCACAGTTGATGAAACCCTTTTAGCCCTCTCAACAGACCTGCCTGCAAGTTCTTGAAGAAAATGGTTAGTGAGCAGTGGTATATCAGTTTTTCGTTCTCTTAATGGAGGCAGTAAAATAGGGAAAACATTCAGACGATAATAAAGATCTATCCTAAATCTACCGGCAGCGACCTCCATATATAAATTACGATTGGTAGCCGCAATGATCCGGACGTCTAACTTGATGGTATGTCGTCCGCCAATCCGCTCCAGCTCTTTTTCCTGTAAAACCCGCAAAAGTTTACTTTGCACATCCATCGGTATCTCACCTATCTCATCTAGAAAAATGGTTCCACCCTGGGCCTGTTCAAATCTGCCAATCCTTCTGTCAGATGCTCCTGTATATGAGCCTCTTTCGTGGCCAAATAGCTCAGCTTCAATCAACCCCGACGGAATTGCAGCACAATTGATTTTAACAAAAGGCTTTGACCGTCTCTCAGACAACTGGTGTATGCTATTTGCCAGCCCCTCTTTGCCTACGCCGGTTTCTCCGGAAATCAACACCGTAGTGTCTGCCGGAGCTACCTGACCGACAAGAGCCAGAACTCCCTGCAATTTAGGACTGTTCCCGATAATTCCCTCAACCGCCCGCGGCAAGGCGGCATTTGACTTCGATTTCTTTTTCCCGGCCTGTATACCCTCACCTTCTTCGATAACATTTTCTATTACTTTGGTCAGCTCTTCATAGACCGACTTAGCCACTCCAACATGGTCATTATTAAAAACACCACGTATCGTAGAAAAAAAATATATACCTGGCATACCATGCTCCGTTTCGGGAAGCGGGATGTACAAACACGATACGGCTTTAAACGTCTCTACAAACTGAGATGGAAAGACGCCCGCAGAAATGTTGCTGCTTTCACCGAAAATTGTGTCAATTGACAGCTCGTTCTGACTAATGCTTGCCTTTCGGAACTTTAAATATTCCTTTGAATTCAGTGATACCCGGTCTAGCATATCCCAGCCTGTTAACGGCTGAAATTCATCATAACCAGAACGTTTCAAAAGCCATGCTGTAGACATGTTATCCTGCTTAAGGTTCAGGTCGACCATCATAAAGCACAAAGGAATAAGCGTTTCAAAAGCTTTTGCCACCTGAATTAACTTTTCCTTTTGGCCATCAACTGAGATAATAATATCCCGCAGCCTATTCACCAGCCACTTTTGCTGCCTTGAGCTAACTTCCAGTTGACTTTTGTAACGGTATCCGGCAATCTCGAGTGCTACCAATATGTCCCTTTCCCTATAGGGTTTTACCAAAAAGCCGTACGGTTGTGTCGATTTTGCAGCCTCAAGGGTAATTGAATCAGAGTTAGCAGTTAGATAAATAAATGGAATTTTTTGATCTGCAAGGGTTTTCGCAAGATCTATTCCGGTCAGTTCACCTTTTAAAAAAATATCGAGCAATACCATATCAGGCCTTTGCTCAGCAATGAGTGAAAGTGCCTGGTCAACGGACTTGGCAATTCCCGTTACCCCAAACCCAGAAGACTCCAAAATGATCTGCAAATCATTTGCTTCAATCCATTGATCTTCTACAATTAATATCTTATCACTCATCATCGCTATTTACCTTTTGATGTAATTCAAAATTCATACCACCACACAAAACGTTAACAATCAATAATTTAACAAAAATAAATACATTCATATTTTACGATAAATCGTTAAATTAACCAGGTTAAACTATATTTAGTAAATGGGCACTTTCTGTAACTGGCAATTTCGCATCTTGAAGTTCTATATGTGACATGGCGTATTCTTTGCGTTGTAACAGGGGTATAATCTCAAAATCAATAGTGAGCATTGTACCTGGATCTCTGGTAATAGAGAAAGTACCACCCAGATCTCCTGTAAGACCTTTAATGAGCTTTAATCCGAAAGATTTAACTTTATCTATGTCCACACCTGCGGGAAGACCCCGGCCGTTGTCATATATTGAAAGCGAAACTCCAAATGGCAACTTATGTAAGAGGGTAATCTTTAGCACCTCCGTATCGGCAAATGGGAACGCATATTTAAATGAATTTGTGACCGCCTCATTTATAATAAGTCCCAATGGTACCGCCTGCGAAACATCCAGGCTCAAAGTTGCAATATCCAAATCAATAAAAACGCTGCTGGCAGCTTTAAAACTATCTTTCAGATATCCAACCAGATCATTTATATAATCAGGAAGGAAGATTGTAGAAACGTTTTCGCAGCCATATAACTTTTGATGGATAAGCGACATCGCCTGAACCCTCATTTTACTCTCAAATACAGCATTTAATGCAGCTTGATCATGAAGATGAGCAGATTGTGAATTCAACAAGCTAATTACCATCTGAAGATTATTTTTTACCCTGTGATGAACTTCGCGTAACAACCACTGATTTTCATTGAGAAGATGTTCAAGTTCAGTATTCTTGGCAGTAATCAACTGTTGTTGTCGCTGCAGTTCGATATTGTTCCTGGTTTTAAGTCTGTAGCGGCTGAAAACAACACAAAGTAATAATACAAGCACAATTGCACACATCGCAATAACATGAACTGTGGACTGACTTCTTTCTACTTGATCATGCTCTGATTGATTTTGTTTGGTAAGTAGTAAAATATCTTTTTTTTGCAATAGCATACTGTTCGCCTGTACTTGTAAGTCGCGATCTTTTTTGCGTGCGTCGCCGGCGGCCGGCTGTAATTTTTCACAAAATTTTGCGGGCGGTCCAATTGGCAATCGTTGAGATATGGAAATTTCTGAACAAAGCAATAAACTTATAAAAACCAAGAATCTTTTATACATAACATAACCTTTCATAAGGACATGATATCCAACTACCCTGCAAAAGTATAAAAGATTGGAACATAAACAAGATAAAAAAGACATTTATGTCTATTTTTGAATAGAACAAAGTTTAACCATGATGAGCAGACGACTAAGAATAACCACACTGGGATAATCAGCGCAGCGGTCATGATCAAAACATTTTATTTCGTCATCGCCACATTAGATTCCCGAAATGTCGGAAAAACCCAATAAACTTTTTAATTAATCAATTTAAGATCAATTATTTATGTTCAGGCATTAGTTTTACATATAACAAGCTAAAAAAGCAACTCGCTCTTTGTGGCTAATTGTCGCATTGAAAAGCAACTGGATGCGGCAATTATACAGTAAAAAATAGAGTGGCTTTTGAAAGGACAAACCGCCTATAAAAGGATTCAGATATATTTAAAATAGAATAAATAGTCTATATTAATACTATGTAAGCACGAATGAAAGAATAACAAATCAGATCACAAATTATATACTAAAATTATGCATAAGGCCCTTTGGAGATTTTCAGGCAATAATTCCACAATTGAGTTTAAAATTAAATATTATAAGATAAGTAATATAACCGGTCGCTTTAACGATTTCATAGGCAGCGTTGCTGCAGACGAACAGTTTTCTTATGCGGACATTAGTGCGACTATCAAATCCCATTCAGTAGACACAAGTCATGAACAAACAAATAGAAGATTAGTGTCTGCAAATTGCCTTGATATATTAAGACACCAGGATATCAACTTTGTAGCTATCAAAGGCTGTAAGCGCAGCGAAGGAAATATCCGGGAAATTACCGGATTTTTAACCATAAAGGATCTAACCGCCGAGATTACTTTGGTGGTGAATTACTCAACGGTGAAGAAAGGGCCACAAGGTCCCATTATGGTATTCGGCCTGTTTGGGACGCTTAACAAACAGGATTTCGATATCAGTGTTCGGGACGATAACATGGACAGCAGCATCCAGATTACAGCCAAAAT
>Ga0247816_10000686_pt1 | contig 18452 bp, 25 predicted proteins | sample UWRJL209509C1_FD_179930 | JGI IMG/M metagenome (GOLD analysis project Ga0247816, IMG submission 179930) | Plant litter microbial communities from Arlington Agricultural Research Station in Wisconsin, United States - UWRJ-L209-509C-1 | ecosystem: Environmental > Terrestrial > Plant litter >...
CAATGGCAGGCTGTCGCCTGGCGACGTCTACGCCCAGCAGCAAATCTCCGAACTGCCGAACGGCACCTATAGCGGCAGGTTCTCGCGCATGACGGCCAAGTTCAAGACCGAGCGGGAGGGGTTGCGTGGTCTGTGGTTTGCCGGCCTCAAACTCCTGGCCGAGAACACCGACGATATCCGCTACGACAGCCCAGAAAAGGCTTACCACAACATCCGGCTCGACCTCGGCTTTGTTCGCCCTCGGTGGAGGGTGGATGGAAGCGTCGAAATGGTCCCAGTCTCGACCGCCGACGAATCCATGGGCGACGAGGAGATGATCGTTTTGCTTGAGCGCGCCGCTGCGCACTGCATGGGCCGGTTCGGCTTCGACCCATTCCAGACTTGGAAGGATCAGCAGCAGCCATGAGCCCAATCTCCGAAGCGAATATGAAACTCTACCCTGGCGGCAGTATTCGCTCGCCAGAGTGGCTGGCCATCCGCGATCGCATTAAGGCGCGGGCAGACAATAAGTGCGAGCAGTGCGGCATCGAAAACTATGCGTTCGGCTGGCGTGATTTCGGCGGTCAGTTCCACCATCACCCAATCAGCGCCGAGCGGATGTTCGGGCGGCGATATTTCAAGATCGTCTGCACTGTTGCGCACCTAGACCAAAAGCTGACCGACCACAGCGACGAGAACCTGCGCTTCCTCTGCCAGCAATGTCACAATCGCCACGACGCCGCAGATCGTCGGATCAACGCATCGCTGACCCTGCGGGACAAGAAGGCTGGGACCAAGGATATGTTCGGGAGGTCACAATGATCCGCTCCAAGAAGGTCACTCGATCTGCGCAGGGCCAGCCGTGCTTTCTGCAAATCCCCGGCATCTGCAACCACAACCCGGAAACCACCGTCTGGGCTCATCTCAACGGGCACGGCTTCGGCAAGGGCGCCGGCATCAAGGCGCACGACATCGCCGGCTTTCCGGCCTGCTCGGATTGCCACTTCGCCTATGACCAAGGCAAGACCGGGCTGGATGGCGAGGCTTTGAACCTGCTGCTACTGCGTGCTGTCGTCTCGGCCATCGTCATGCTGGCCGAGCGGCAAATCATCATCATCCCGCTCGACGTCGAGACGCCGATGATGGCCAAGCCGATAAAGCCGAGGAAGCCGCGCGAGCAGCGGGCGAAGATCCAGAGCCGAGGCTTTCAGAAACGAGGCGTGCCATGACCCTCTCCTACCTCACCCGCGGCCCATCAGCAGTTCCCCGCAAGGCGCACGGCAACAAGGGCATGGTCAACAACAAGACGCGGGACAAGATCAACCAGGCTAGAGCCGGCGAACCTTTGCCGAGCGACAGCCGATACCTGCGCAGCACAGCTTGGCTGCCGCTGCCGGGTGCGGCGCCGATCGACATCACGCAGTTGAACGACCACACCTGCCGCTGGCCAATTGGCACCGATCAGGTGACCGGCTACTGCGGCCACCACACCGAAACAGACCCGCGCACCGGGCGGCAGAAGTCCTACTGCCCGCAGCACATGAAACGAGCAACTGACAGAACCGTTGGAAAGGACCAACCCAAATGACTGCTAAATCCAAAGAAGTCGCCGTGCCTGAAATTGCCCAGACCGAAGCCCTGCTGTCCGAACTGTCCAGCCAGTCCGCGCCCATGGTGCAGCGCCTTGCGACCCATCGCGACCGCATCGACCTCGCTGTCAAGGAGCTCGAATCCGAGCGCTTCGAACTGATCAGCCGCCGCGATCTGCTGCGCCGGCAGGTGGAAGCGGTCGAGGCCGGGCTTGCCATGCATATCGAAGACATCGAGGCGACCATGCGGCTGTATGAGGGCGGCATGAACGCCTTGCCGTCTGACGGGTCGAAGTCTTAACGGTTTGGCAATGACCTGATGTGACAATGGCCCTCAGCGAATTACCGCTTGAGGGCCATTTCTATGATCGACGCAAACCTATTGGCGCACGCGCTTATGACGATGCTGGCGCTATCCCCAGATGAGACGATAGAGCAGCATGCCGCAGAGCATGCCAACCACGGCGACCAGGGTTATGATCCAGACGTTCTGGTGCGGGGCAACGGGCATGGGCTCGCTGGCAGCCGAGAAGCAGAGCAGGCCCGCGCACAATATCCAGAAGGCGAAGAACCCGTTTAGAGGGTTGCCGGTGGCATCCCAATTGCCGAAGCGATCACCCATCAGGTAAACCTCGCGAGCACCGAACCCGACCCAGAAAAGCTCGAGCCCGAACAGCATGCGCCACTCGCCGGCCGTCGCCCCTGCCTGATACTTCTTCCATGCATTGGGCAGGTAGCGCAGGGCGTTCATGAAGGCGACGATGATGCCACCCACGGCCACAACGTTGCGCAGCGACTCTGTGCCCTTGGCATCGGTGCCCAGCGCGGCCCATGCCAGCCAATAAACTCCGACCGCGGCGATGGTCCAGAATACGTTGCGGTTCACTTCCTCACCTCGGCGATCAGGGTCTGAAATATCTTCGACTGGCGCTCGCTCCGGGCCAAGGCAGCGAGTTGTCGCTGCTCTTTGGTTTGAAGGCGCAACTGTGATGTGTCGGCCACCCTGATACCCAGCATTTTGCGAACCCAACCTATCATCGTCTGGCCTCCAGCACGGCTTGCAGTCGATCCATTTTTCGATCCTGCTCTGCTCGTTCTTTTTCAGCCGATTCTTTGTCGTCCAGCAGGTCTTTCAATCGCGCCGCCTCGCTTGTCCGCAGCGCTTTCCATACCACTATCACAACCAGCGAGGCGACGATGGCACATAACCACCCGGCCAGCGCAAGCCACCCAAGCGGGCCATGCTCGATCAGCTTATTGCCGACCCCTACCGCGAGATCTTCCGCTGCGCCCATGCCTAAGAACGCGAATTACTGCGTGCATAAGCAGGACGCATCCGGCCGAAAAGAAACATCCAAGGACGAAGAGGAAGAACATGATCAAGGCCGGACTTCTCAAATGAGCACGTCCCGCCAATCACCAAAATAGCGGCCACGTTCGCCACCTCCAGCAATCCAGAATAAGCGGCATGGGACACAAGCGCCGCGCCGAGCAGGTTATTGGCGAAATAGACCAGGTTCACAAATGACATCGTGAGGAACAGCAGGCCAAGCCAGAGCTCCCAGATGAAGCGCGCCTGCCATGCGATCAGCCCGACCACGGCCAGGTCACAGCAGCCGGCGAAAAATTCAGGATAGGGCAGGCCCAAGTCCCAATAGGCCACGCTGAGAGCATAGGAGCCGATGATAGCGGCGATCCATGCCAGATATCGCCACTGCCCATAGCAAACGAGGGCTGCTGCGGCAGCCCCCGCCCCAATGATTACATTGTAGATCGACATCATCGCCCGCCTGACCGAGCGCCGAAGTCCTCACCGCCCCCAGCTTCCCCCGTCGGCGGAACGTCGATGTCGAGGCTCTGGGCAATCGACGTCAGTTCCTGATGGAACGACAGGCGCTCGGCGGCGTGGCGCGTGTTCATCGCGTCCATCGTGGCGAACAGCGACGTGGTGAGCAGGTTGCCGGCATCTCCGTTTTCCGAGATCGACTTGAAATCATCCTTGAGGGCGCGGCCCTCCTTGACGGTATGGCGGTCGCGGCGCTCGGCTTCGGCGAGGGTGTTGGCGATATTCAGGACTGCTTCGTTCGTGTTCATATGGGAATCCTACTGCCCGAGGGGCTTCTTTGACGCACCGACGATGCGCCCATATGTTGCATAAAGCAGGCCCGCACCCTGCACAATCTGGGTGATTATCTCGATCACCGTTTGCGCATCTTCGTTGCTGACCGCGTAGCCCAACTTGCCGGCCGCATACCCGATTGCTGAGATGGCGATGCCCCGGAGAATGCGCGACTGATACCAGGGTTCCGAATTGGTCGCGTTGACGATTACCGGAGCGATTTCCTTTGCAACGGCGTTTGCCACTGCATTCTCGGCGCCGCTGACGACTGGCACGCTGGGCTGCGCCACCGTTGAGCGGACAATATCAAAAATGGTGTCGAAGGCTGCTTTGCGATCGGTCATATCAATCTTCCTTCACTGAGGTTGGTGCACCCTTGGCGCTGAGTTTGACGACGCGGACGTTTGCCGGCTGGGCAATCTTCCACGGCGCGCGACGGATGGCGAGAAGCGGGGTCTTGGCCTTGCGGACGATGTTGACCATGTCCGACTGGTTGCCGCCGAGGATGTGATAGTGGGTTTCATCCTCGCCGACGTAAAGCGCGACGTGCCCACCTTGGCCGCGAGGGAAGACCAGCACGTCGCCGAGCATTGCGACGTCTTGCTTTGTCCCCCACGATGCCCAATTGCGAGCCCATAGCGCATTGCCCTTGGGGTGGTAGTCCCAGCCGGCGCGCTTGGCGGCGATCGACACAGCCAGCCCGCACCAAGCGACGTCATCGCCCGGATAGGTGGTATTCGTTTCCTTGGCCCATCCCATGATGACGGGATTGTTCTTCGGGCCGATGACCTCTCGAGTGCCGTAGATCGCCAGCATTTCCAGAAGCATCTTGGGCGACGGCTCTTTCCAGAGCCATTCATAACCTGGCTGCATTATTCCTCAACCTCCTGTTCCTCAGTGGGAGGCGGATCGATAATCGCAAACTTTCCGCCTTCTACGGTGACAGCCATGCCAGCCATCATTGCTTCGACCGCTTCGCTGTATTCGGCATCAGTGATCTTGACTGCGCCGTCCTGATATTCTTGGCAGACGCCATTTTCGATAGCGTATGGCATTATTTGATCCTCATGAAATATTCGGCACCAACGTTCTTGCCGCGGGTTTCGACGCTGACCCGCCCGATCCCACCACTAGTATTGGTGGTGCTGCCAGGCTCGGCCACTGGCTGCACCCCTCCTGTGGCGAACTGAGCGCCAGAGGTTCGCCAAGGAGTTGTATGGACGTGGTCTTCGAAAGCGTCTTGTTCTACGGCCCCAGAACTGCCGGCGCGGACGAATCGGCGTTCCGTATTGATGAGATGGACGGACTGGCCATCGATAGGGCTGCCTGCGAAACTGATTGTGGCCGTAGCCTGCACCAGCGGGAATGACCCCGTCACCGTTTCTCCGGTCAGTTTGCCAGCGTTAAAACCTGCACCGGCGCCTGCGCTTAGGGTGATAAACGTGTGGTCAGCATTGTTGACTGGTATCGGGCACCCTGCCAGATGCGAAAAGATCGGGAATGGCTCGCCGATTGCCTTTGCCGACCAAACGTCCGCCTTAACGGCCGCCACAGCAGCGGCGATCTTCTGGTCAATCATCGCGTCGTAAAGAAAGAACGTGCGGAACCCCGTTCCATTGCTTGTTACGATGGCAGACGAGCCAGACTGCATGACTTTAGTGGCCGCACCGTCGATCAAATCCGTCAGAGACGGGTCGAGCGTCAGGGTGCCGAGACCAATATTCTTGATGATGACAGCGAAGTTCGGCCCCAGCGTCACCGCATTGTCTAGGGCAAATGTGATTGCGGTCGGTCTGTTGGCGATCAGCGTCAGCCCATCGTCCGCGGATGTGACCATATGATCCGTGGTATAGATGACCTCGCCATTGTTGATGGCGTTTCCGTTCCCTTCGTTGCCGATAACGACGTTGTCGATCTCATGAACCAGCGTGTTATCGGGGCGCCGCACGATGATCTTGTAGGCGCCCGAGCCGAAAAGGTCGGCACCCCCGTCAGCCTCGAGCACGATCGGATTGGTGCGCGCCGAGGTCTGCGCATAGTCGGCCCATGTCAGCTTCGGCGTCGTCGTGCCGGCCATGTAGGTGTAAACCAGCCCGCCGACCAGCGGCGTGTCGTCGTCAGGATCGCGGGCGAAGAACCTGGGATTGTTAAAGGGCAAAGCGGCCATGTCAGATCCGATCAGGTTGCGAGTTGGTAGAGCACATTGGAGTTTTCTGGCACGACGTCTTGCGCAGGCTCGGCCGGTGCAGTGATGCCGAACCGGGTCAGCACGTTGCTGTTGCTGTAGGGCGGCGCGGCGACAGGTGCAATCGGCTCGATGCGCTTGAGCGCGTTGGCAGCCCGCCCGCCTTCCTTTGCAGCCTGAAATACCGGATAGGCCAGCGCAGCCGCCACGCCAGCGGCAGGCCCGCCCGCCATGGCACCGAACACGCCGGCCAGTTGCCCGGATAGCTTGCGGGCCGCGTTGATCAGCGTGGAACCAGACCGGCTGGGGTTGGCGGCATTGCGCGGCGTCACCGTGGTTTTCAGCACATCCGAGAACCGCTTGAGCTCGCTGATTTCCTCGTCGCTGAACAGCACCCGCGAAAGCGTCTCGCCCTTGTTGTTGAGGAACTGGTCGATCCGGTTGGAGATCATCAGCGGCGTGCGCGGGTCGCCGGTGTTCGGATTGGTCACCAGCCGCTCAAACGCCGATGCTCGGACGGCAGACCACGCATCGCTGTCGTCGCCGACGATGCCCTTGATGCGCTCGGCAACCTTGGGCGCCGCCAAGCTGGGGCTGGCGATGTCAGCGCCATAGAGCCAGTTCGCGACTTCCTCGGCGGTGGCGTCCTGCTTCTGCATCTTGACGACGGCCTGCTGCGCCGCCTGACCTGGCTTGGCGGTCGACAGGTTCTTATAGTCCGACCATGCCGCGCGGGCTTCCTTGAGGGCTTCCAGCGCCTCGTCGTCGCCAGTGATCAGCATCCGGTCGACGGTGTTGTCCAGCCAATCATCAAACCCGCGCTTTACGGCAGCCACGGCGCGCCGATCCTCGGGAGTGCTGCCCTCCAACTGCACAAGGCGCTTGCGGATTTGCTCGATGCTGCGGAGGTTGACCGCCGTGATATTGGCACCGTCGCCGGGCAAGGATGTTGGGGAGACGCCGGCCAGAATAGACTTGGCCTGATCAATCTGCTGCAGCGCGAAGCTGGCAACAGGCGTTACCCCGCCTGGCTGGGTGTCGCTGCGCGACCGCGCCGGGAAGATCGCCGAGCGCCGATGTGCGAATTTTCAGGTTTGAGCCGAAGGCGCGGTCAAAGAGCTCGTTCGCCTTGGTCTTGGTGTCTGACACGATCTTGTTAAGCGCGTTCATCACGGTCGGCCCGACATCGGCTGCACCAGTGCCGACACGCTGGCCCATGGCGTTGACCGCATCGCCGACCGCAGCCGTCTGCGCCGTGTCGAAGTTCTGGATGGCCTTGCTGGCGTTCGTCGTGCCCTGGCGCAGCAGTTCTTCGTTGACCTGTTGGGTGAGGGTCTGCGTTGCCTGCCCTCGGGTGAGCGGGATGGCGAACTCGTCGGCCGCAGCAGTACGGGCCAGAGCGGCAGCCTGCGCCGCAACGCGGGGATCAGCCGACAGCATGCCGCGCGCCGCCATGCCGGGGCCATTGCCAAGCGTCAGGCCGGCAGCATTGGTTGCGGCTTCGATCATCGCTGGGGGCTGCGAGACAACCTCGCCTGTGGTCATGTCGATGGTCGGCTGGAATGCCGGGTCGCCCTGCAGCGCGCGGCCTGGCCCTTCGATCGCCGACAGGGCGTTGCGGCCTGCGTCCTCGACCATGTTGCCCATGTCGCGCACGTCGTTCTTGAGCGCGCCGGTTACCTGCTCCCATGCGTTCGGTACTGTCGGGTTTTCGATGGTGCCGGGAACGGGAAGTTCGGAGCGAAGCTGTTCCTGCGCTGCGAGGTTAGCGGCGATGGCCGGGTCAACCGGCGCCTCGGCTGGCACGGCAGCAGGATCAACCGAGATCGGCGCGGCAATGGGCGGCAGGCTGATTGGCGATTCCTCGGAGGCGGCATCGGCTGCCGGCGTGTCGCTGTTGAGCAGGGACAGAACCGATGGGTCGGTGACGCGCTGGCCAGCACCATTGGCGGGGAATGGCGTTGCGACCACGTTTCCCGCATCAGCCGCGGCGCTGGACGGCGTGTAAGCCTCGCCGCGGATAATTGCAGCCTCGCGCTCGCGGCGCTGGGCGTTGATGCCCTTGTTATGACCGCGCAGCCCATAGACCGCATCGGCAATCGCGTTCACATCGCCCGACTTGGCGGCAGAGACCACCGAGTTCGGCAGCGAGCCATAATTGTACGTCACCGAAGTCAGGGCGGCGCGGGCATTGGCCGGCAGCGAACCCCAGACATCGGCACCAATCTGGCCCGTCGCCGTGTTCTCGAATTCGCGGGTGCGGCGGGCAAGATCGCGCTCTGCGTCTTCACGGTTGATCGACATGCCCTGCGTCACTGGCACAACGGAACCATCGGCGCGGGTCACCGTGTCGGAGCCATAGCCGGTGCGATAGGCGTTCACATCCCAATAGGGCGTTTCGCGAAAGCCTTCGAACTCGCGCAACAGGCCCGCCGCATCGCCGCCGTAGGGAGTGGCGGCAGGGGCGGCTGTTGCGGGTGCGGTTGCGGCCGGAACGAGCGAAGGCGCGCCAGCGGGCTTGGCTGGCGCCGCTACGCCACCATTGAGAAGCGCCAGAACTGCGGGATCAGTGACTTTGGCCATTTACTTGGTGAACCATTCGCCGTTGACGTTCCAATATTCGGTGCCGTTGACCACCTTCGTCGGCGGCTGCGAGAAGTCTGGGCCGGTGGTTTCGGCTGGTTCGGCTTCGGCTGCAGGCTCGGCAGTCGCTGCCGCTTCGATGACCTTGGGCAGCAGTCCCTGTTCCTCAAGATTGGCGATTGCAGCGGACGGCACACCGGCCTTGAGCGCATCGACCGCACGCTGGCGCGCGTCGCGCTTCTGATCGATCACCGCCTTCTTGTCCCCAGGCTGGGGAATATAGAGGCGGTCATAGAGTGCATCCTCCTGCGGCGTGACGGCGGCGCCAGTATCCTTGCGGAGAATGGCGGTCTTGAACTCGGATGCCGCCTGCTGCGCCTTCTGGAAATCATCGCTTTGCAGCCATGTCTTGGCCAAACCAGTCGGGTCGGCTTCTGCGCCGCGCGCCACGAGGTTGGTCAGTTCGTTGTCGATCGTGGAAAGGGTTTCGAGGGCCGCAGTGCTTCGGACGACGAAGTTGACGTCTTTGCTCTGGCCTTCGGTCAGCTTAGGCATTTCGGTGCCGTTGACGCCGCCCTGCTGGATGGTCATGGCGCCTGTCGCCGGATCGACGCTGATGGTCTGGCCATTGGGCAGCGCGTTCTGCTTGAGAACCGCTGCGTCATAGGTCGGCTGGTCAATGAAGCCAGCGTCGAGATCGGCTTTAAGCTTGCCCAGCGCCGTGGCCGCAGTCGTCGGGGCCGCATCCTTTGGCGGGGCGGTGTAGACTGGCTGGCCGGTTGCGTTGTCGATCACGGTGCTGCCAGGGGCCACAGTCGTCAGATCTCGCTCGGCCGGCGCGCCGCGCTTGAGGATGTCATCGATGCTCGACGCATTGGCAAGCTGCAGTTCAACCCAGCCCTGATCAAAGGTCGCCGGCATCGACTGCTGGACCTTGGGGTCAGTGATCATGCCCCGGACCTGCTGATAAGCCAATTCGGGATCGTCCGACGACAGCACATAGGCGGCGGCGCGCCCGATCTGGTCGATGTTGGCTGCGGCCGCGGCCTTCTGCGTGTCATCAAGCCCGCTGAAATAGGTCTGCAACTGCGTGGCCTGCGTCGGGTCGATGGCAGCGAGCGACGAAAGCCCGCCTTGCACATCGCCGCCGATAGCCTGCGCCCGCGCTGCCTTGGCTGCATCGGCGTCGGCAAGCTGCGTCTCGCCCAGCCGGTTGCGGATGCGCGCGTTGCGGATTTCCTCGACCTTGCCGAGCACATTCCCCAGGTCGATCCCGAATTCGTCGGCCATCATGCGGCTCCCAGACGGTTATAGAGCATATAGTTCTCGAGGGCGTTGTTGCCGGTCTTGGCCAGATTGGTCGCTAGACCAGCCCAGACATTGCCTTGATTGATGGCGCCCGTCGCTTGCGCATTCCCGATGTTGGTGTTCGCAGTTGCGATCTTGTCGCCCATCTGCCCCGCCACGCCGGTCAGCGCCGTTGCCGCACCATACCCCTGATTGGCCACGTTGCTCAGAATATTGTAGCGCGTGTCTCGCTCGGCTGCCGTCCGGGCGAAGGCGTTGCCGAATTCCTGGCTGGCCATGTTCTGGCCGTAGGTTTGCACATCGTTCAACTGGTCGCCGCTGATGAACTTGCCGCGCGCCGCCGCCGCCCGTTCGAGCGCGTTGGTGCCCTCCGACAGCCGGAACTGATATCCGGGGTCTTTGACCAGATCGTTGTAACCGTATTTCGAGATGTCAAACGAGCCATCCGCAATGCCGGTTCGGATCTTGTTGAGCGCTTCGAGCCCTGCCGTCTGCCATGGGGCAAGCGTGGCCTTTTGCTGGTCGAAGATTTCGCGCTGCAGGGCGATGTTCTTGTCCTGCGCCGCGGTCTGGGCGTTGGTTGCCCGATCCGCTGCCGAGGACTGCTGCATTGCTCCGAAGATGCCGGCACCGGCGCTGATAGCTGCCGAACCGAGAATTGCGGCGGTTGTGCCGATAGCCATGGCTTACGCCCCCAGGTTCTTGCGGAAGGTCTTTTCGCGGAGTTCATAGCCCCGCACTTCCAGCAGCGTTTCGATCTTCTTGTGGGTGAAATAGTCGAGCGTCGACATGTTGATTTCCTTCGCGCCCATTTCGCGGCCCCAATCTTCCAGTGCGGCGAGCAGCGCCTTGCCCATGCCGTCCTCTGCCCACCAAAACAATTCCGACACCTGCAGGTAATCGGGGCGATAGTAGAGGCCCGACAGCACGCCGAGGATCACTCCTCCGTCGCTGACAAAGCAGCCGCATTGGTCCGAGGAAAGCGCGCGGGCGCAGAAGTCGATGCAATGCTCGATGGTCGCGGCCGGCATCTGCGCGGCCTCGATGAACTTGTGGCCCAGCGTGGCGACGTGAAGCGTGTCGGCAATGGTTGCGCGGCGGATCATAGATAAATTGTCCCGTCAGGTTCGAGCCAGTTCGTGCCGTTGCCGGTCACCGTGATTCCGACATCAGCAAGGAATCGCTGCCAGCCTGCCGATGGCTGCACCTTCGGCAGGTCGATGCTGTTGGTCACCAATACACCGTTTTCCAGCGCCGTGAGATAGGCGACGAACTGCACGGTCGGCTTGCCGTCCTGCGTCACGATGGGGATGTTGGCGTTGAGGATGGTCATCAGCGCGTCCCCAGCCACATCTTGGAGGTCAGGCGCCGCGGCACCGGGTCACTGATCGTGAACCGATAGCGGCGCTGGCGGGCCTGGCCATTGCGCTGCCAGCGGACGCGGCGCGCCTTCTGGCCAACCTTGCCCAGCGCCACCAGCCGCTGCACGCCCCACGTCTCGCCATCGTCGTTGGAAATCTCCATCCCGATGACGGGATCAGGGCAGGCGGGGGTGGCAAATCCGACGTCGATGTCCAGTTCAACCGACGAATGGCTGACCATCTGAAAAGCGCTGTCCAGCGCGGTCGGCACCAGCACGGCCACCAGCGGGTCGCCGGCATTGTCGTAATAGTCGCGGCTCATCTCATAGATTTTGCCGTCCACGAAGCTGCCGACGAGGTTGCGGCTATAGGCCAGCGAATGGCAGTTCGCCCGGTGCCGGCCGTAGGTGTAATCCTGGCGCTGGTGCCATAGGCCCGTCGCGAGGTCGAACACGAAGGTCAGTTCGCCGACCGTCAACTGGTAATAGTCGTGCCCGTCATCGGAATAAGTAAAGGCAAAGGCCGTGGCCAGATCGCCGATCTTGATGGCTTCCTCGATCGCATGGGTTGAGATCGGGCGCGGCTGATAGCCGACGAGTTGCACCACCGTGCCATTCTGGTCGAGCCAGAAAACCGAATTGCGCAGCCGCTTGACGGTATAGGGCGAAATCGAGCCATGATCGCCCACGGCACCCTGCACGCGGACGAACGGGCTTTCGCCGGTCCCGGAATTGTAGAACACCTCGAACGTGCGCCGACCCACGACAATGATCTGCTGCTGGTTCTCGATCACCGCAACGGTATTGTCGGGGTTGCTTTCGGCGCTGGTGAACGCCGCGCTGTTGACCGTCAGATTGAGCAGGCCGGTGTTGTAAAACTGGTTGGTATCGTCACGGCCGAAAACGAACATCTGGTCGAGGAACGTCACCGTCGATGCCGGATAATAGTTCGGCGCGTTGGTGAGCTCGGTCACGAAATCCACATATGGCGTCTGGTTGTCATAGCGCGACTGCTCATCCGCTTGGATGGTATAGGCGAAGATGCGCTTGCCGTCCGTCACGACGATATGGATGCCGTTGGTGGCAATCGAATTCAGCGTCTCGAGCGCCACGGTGCCGAAGCGATAGAAGCCGCCATCGGGGAAAATTCGGTAAACCGCCGTCTTGGTGACGGCATAGTCGGCATTGTTGATCTCGATCTTGGACAGCACTGGATCAATGCCGGTGTCGCAGAACAGCTTGAGGCCGGGCGACCCAAGCAGCGTCACCGGGGTCTTGGCATCGTCTGGCGCTTTCTCGGCTTCCATGTTGATCAGGTAGCCGCCGCTGTTCTTCACCGCGTCGGTCTGGCCGTAAGAGATCGGCAGCGGGAACGGCTGCAACTTCATGGCTTAGAACCCATAGTCGAGGTCGGAGGTGCGATGGTAGCCGCCGCGCGGCGTTTCCAAGGTCTGGCTGGGAACGGGGCTGAGCGCGCGGCTGCGGACGATGTTGAGGCTGCGCGCCGCGACGGAGACCAGCACGGCGCTCGGCTCGCGGTCATAGTCCGGGCACATCTCAAGCGCGAGATTGTTGACGATCATGCGCGTGTAATAGGGCGGCAATTCCAGATCGTCGGTGAGTTCCAGAGTGTCATCCATCGCCATCGTGCTGGTGATCTTGAACAGCCCGCCATAGGGCGCCACGTCGAAATGCAGGATCGGCAGCGTCTGGCGCTCGAAATAGAACCACGACGGGCTGCCGGTGTTGCCGAGCAGCCGATCACCCATGAACAGCGTTTCATCACCGGGCTTGAGGGCGTACTGTGAGTTTTCCAGCACGAATGAGACGGCGGCGACATCCACCGGGGCCACGGAATTGATGTCGCCGCCTGGCCCCCAGGTGTAGGAGGCTTTCGTGTTGTCGCCGACGAGGACCGTCCGCGACAGATACGGGATGATCAGCCCGGACGCGGACCACGACGCGATAAGCTCCTGCAACTGCAGCTTGCCATCTTCGATCATGTCGGCGGTGGCCTGCTCTGCTTCGGCAAGCGCGCCGATTTTGCGCAGGGCGCCTTCGATCGTGGTCTTTATCGTCCGGGCCATCTGGGGTTACTCGCCGCGCAGGGCTTTGACGCCCGCCTTTAGGTTGTCGACCGATGCGTCCTCGGCATAGGTGACTTCGGCTTCATCGAGCTCGGCGCGAAGTTCCTCGGCGCTCATCTGGTCGACGGGCTTGGGCGCATCAGTTTCGGCGACGACAGCTTCGTCATCGTCATGCTTCTGGTTCACGCCGTCGCCGTCCTCGGCATCCTCGACATCGGCCGGCGCGGTCTTGGCGGGCTCAGTCGGCAGGGAAAGAGCCAGCTTGACCTTGGCAGCCTTGTTGCCTTCCGGTACGCCGCCGCGCTGCACGATGTAATCTTCCAGTTCGGCCACATCCATCTTGGCGATGGGCTTCGGATCGTCGCCGCTGCCGGCGTTGCCGGTCCCAGCCTTTGGGGCTTTCTTCTTGCCGAACTTGTCGGGCGAATCCACCCAGCCATCGGCGTCGAGGTCATCGGCCTCTTTGCGGTTCTTGACGTTGAAGATCCGGCCCTCGGGGGCTTCGGTCTCGTGATACATCCAAACGCGATCGTCCATTCTTGTCGCTCCTTACGAAAAAGGCGGGACATCAGCCCCGCCTTGCTCAACCACCGGGATTGGCGGTTAGATTGCTGCCGAAATGACGCGATGGATCAATTCGGGGTAGACGGCCTTGGTGCCCCAGATCACGTCAAGGCGGCTGATTTCCTTGTGGTTCGTGATGTCATAGGCCATCGTCAGGCTGATGCCGATGCCGGTGTCAGGGTCGACCTTGGTGGTGGAGACCACAGCGGACTTGACCGGTGCCAGGGGAGGAGCGGCGAAGGCCAGGGCATCGCGGTGGAAGATCGGCGCGTAGCGGTAACGGGTGTTGGCCGTGCCCACGACTGTGATGGCGGCGTTGTCAGCGGCCAGAGCGTCGACGTTCTTATAGCCCTTGGTCGAGATGTTGTTGCCGGCCGCGTCGGGCGTGGTCTGGGCACCCGAGTTGATGGCAGGGCTGATCGGGATCGTCGCATTGCCGGCGCCGTCCGAGGAAACGTCGGCGGTGACGGTGAACTGCTGCAGATCGCCGGTCGATTCATACGACTGCGGGTTGATGGCGAACACGCCGGCAATGGTGAACACGTCACCCTTGCGCAGACGAAGCGCAGCGGCAGCGGTCCAGCCATCGGTGATCAGCGAAGCGCCGGACTGCGCAGCGCCATTCACCAACGGGGTGCCGCCGAGCGGGCCGACCTGGTGAGTGGGGGCGTTGGCGGAACGGTACATGTTCACGTCATCGATATAGCCGAGATAGCCCTTCTGCACGGCGGTCTTGACCATGCCGTCGTTGTAGAGGGTCTTGATGTCCTTGGAGATTGCCGCGGCATCACGGGGGTCGAGGACGGCGTGGGTCATGCCATCGCGGGGCATGCCGGTCATTTCGGCCTTGGCGTTGGCGTCGATGATGGTGTTGACGTTGATCGCAGTGCCGGCCGTGCCGGACGAGAAGAACGAGGCGTCGAGGACTTCCTGGCCAACGGCGCGGTCGATCACGTTCGCAAGCTGGGCAACTGCCGAGCGCAGGAACAGGTTCGAGAAATCGCCGATCGACAGGGTGCGGTCGCGGACAGTCCATTCGAAGCCGACATGGCGGTGGCGGTCGATGGTCAGCGGAACAGTGCGCTTGACCATGGGCTGGATGACCAGCGTGCGGCCTTCGGCGGACTGAGTGCGAGCGGGAAGCTGGATGTTGATCGTCTGGCCGACGTCGGCGAATTCGCTTTCATAGCGCTTCGACACGATACGGGCATAGACGAGGTTGTTTTTCAGCAAGCGGAGGACTTCACTTGCTATAATATCGTTGGTTAGGTATACACCACCGTCGCCATTAAGTGCGGGCATAGGGCTAGCTTTCTTCTGAGGAAGGGTTGAGGTTCTTTTTTCAACCGGCGCTCAGCGCGTCGTCAGCTAGCCCTTTAGTACCGTCGAGTGGCCAAACGTTGCAGCATCAATGCCACAACTCCGGTCAATCCTCAAGCCACTCCCATCTTTTGCGCGTCTGGATCATTGAGACGAGGCTGTTGTTGATGCCAAAGCGTCTAGCGAGGTCTGCCTGTTTCTCCCTGCCTCGCATTGCCCTGATCTCGCGCACATCGGCTTCGGTCAGCTTGTGAGCGCCGTGCTGCTCGCCTCTGTTCGATGTCCCGTGCCCAACCTTGTCCATCTCGTTCTCGGACTTGGTCGCCCACCGCAAATGCCGTTTGTTGACGCATCCGAGATTGCCCTTGCCGCATGAATGGGCCGCGTCGTGGAGCGGTGTTGGTGGCTCGCCATGCACGTCGCCGCAAAGCCTTCGGTGAACAAGCTGCATGCCTGGCTTCGGCCATGTACTCATGACGGCGCGCCCATCTGCGTTTTTCGCGAACGGCCAGATCAGGCACTCGTCACCTTCATAGGGCACGACGGTCTCTGCGTAATAGGCAGCAGTGGTCCCATTGGCCGGACGAAGGCTCTTGAGCGGGTCGCCCAGCCTTTTCCATCTGCCCCAGTGCATGGAGCAAAAGCCCTTGGCTAAGTGCGGCTTGCCGCATCCTTCAATCGAGCATAGTTTTGTCGTCGTCATCGCTAACCCCGTAGTTGCGAATGATAAAGGGCCGGAAGCGTCTCAACCGCTCCGGCCCAATTACTTTACAACGATATTAATTCAGGTCAATACGGCCGCTGTCCCTTTTCGATGTCCTCGGCATTGCGCGCGGCCTCATAGCTGGCGAAGTCATCGACATTCACCGACTTGGTAGCCCCGCCATTCCGGCTGATCGGCGGCGGTGCCTTGCTCGACTTGTCGGGCTTGGCCTTGGCCTCTGGTTCGGTCTTGGCCGGCGCCGCCTCGGCGAATGCGTTGAACGCCTTTTCGAAAGCCGCGGCGCGCTTGCGGGCGGGCAGTTCGTTGATGGCCTTTATCGCAGGCTCGGACGCAATGACGAACTCGGCAATCGACGCGAGCTTGGTCTTGTCGCCATCAGCCACATCGCTCATCGATACCAAGATGTCTTCGGTTAGGCCCTTGACCCTCTTGAGTTCGTCGCTGGTATCGGCGTCGACGTTTTCAAGGATGAAGGTCGCGGCGGCTTCGAAGTCTGCCTGCTCGATATGCGCCGGCAGCGTGATCTTGCTGGTGTCGGTCTTGGGCGCGTCGTCCTTGGGCTTGGCCTTCTCGGCTTCCATGGCGGCGACGGCGGCTTCGCGGCGCTTGAGGTCATCCTCCTTGGCGTTGAGGCGCTTGATGCGCGCCTGCACGCCTGGCGGGAGATCCTTTCCGCCCTTGCCCTCGACTTCCTCGCGGGCGGCGCGGTCCTCGTCGCTTTCCACAGCGTCGGCAGCCTTGGCCTCGGCCTTCGGCTCGTCCTTGGCCTTGAAGGTGCCATCGGCGTTCCGCTCGCCTTCGGTCTGCTCGGCGTCGATGTCGGCGGCTGCAGGGCCATCCTGCCCCGGCGTCTTAAAAGCGGCGGTCTCAGCGCGCCATGCTTCGTCGGTCAGCGGCGTGTCGTCGTGGTCGTTCTCGGTTCCCATAGATTGGCCCTCTACTGGATTGACTGGGGAGTGGGTGCAGGCGCAGGCACGATAGGGGCAGGCGGCTCAACAGGCGCGGGGGGCTGGATAGCCTTGATCGCCTGAATGATGGAGGTCAGGGCGCCGCGCACGTCGTCTTGGAATGCAACGAACTCGTCGCGGGTCACAGCGTCCGATTCCCCGGGTTCTTCCGGCGCGGGCTTGGTTGATGGAGCGGCTGCGGGTTGAGCCGCGTCTACCGCGCCGCGAACGGTGTTCAGTTCGGTTTCAGCAACCTTGTTGTCGCTGATGGCGAGGTCGTTGTTGGACTTGGCCACGTCGCGCTCGGCGGTGGCGATCTTGGCCTGGGCAGTAACCTTGGCGGCTTCCGAAGTGGCGATTGAGGCTTCAGACGCTGCCATGCGCGCGTTGATGTCGGCTTCCATGGCAACCTGCTCTGGATCGGGAGGCGCGGGCTGCTGCGCCTTTTCCTTCTCGTCCTCGGTCAACTCGGTCTCGTCCAGCAACTGAGGCGGCACCATCTTGCGCGCACGCTTGGCCATGAGCTTGGACCCCGGCCAGTCCTGCGCCTCGAGGAAAATGTCCATCATGGCCGGCAGGGCGTCGGGGGCGAACTGGAAGAACTGCGCCATCGAATCCGCAGACTGCTGTCGAAGGGTGGCATAGGCGGGGCCGGTGGTGACGTCCTGATCGTATGTGCCCTGCTTGATGTCGTTGCGCAGCACGCCTTCAACAATCTCATTGAGCCGCAGGGTGTCGGTCTCGCCGTTCTCCTGGCGGATGGTGATGATGCGCTCGGCGTCGTAAATCGAGGGGATCCATTCGAGCATGGCCCGACCGATATAGCTCACTGCCATGCGCAGATTGTCGGTGAACACGAAGCTGCCGACATTGGCCGAGTTCTCGAGCGCCATCAGCGCGCGGCCCGACTGCTTGTTGGTGTCCTTGCCGATCGCCGCGTCGTGGAGACCGATGGCTCCCTTCACCATTTCGCGGGCGGTCATCATCATTCCGATCTCGCCGGCCGGGATCGAAGGCGGAGTCGAGCGCTGCGGGCCACCGGGGAACAGCGGGTCAGGCGTGAACGGCAGATAGGGCTTGAGGCCGCGGTTGGCGTTGTCCCAGTCGTCCTTATGGTCGGCGATGTTGGTGGCCGTCACCACCCATGGGGACTTAGGCATCTGGGAAATGCGCTCGGTGGCCGATGACCACCAGAAATTCTCCATCTGCTTGGGCTCTTTGGCGAACCGCACGATGCCGTAATGCAGCGTATCCTCGTCGCCCTCGATGCGCTTGCCAATGATGGGCGCCACCGGAATAATGGTGCCTGGCAGCGTGTAAGGCCCCTCGATCGTGTCGTTGTAGGTGATCTTGGCCCATTTCACGCGGAACGAGCGATGCTTGCGGGTTCGGACAATGCGGCCACCAGCCTGCGCCAGTTCCCAGAGGCGCTTGGCCTCGGCCTTCTCGTCGTCGGTGATTTCGTTGTCGCCGTCTTTAATGATCGAGCCGTCATCAAGTTGGGCGATCTCGAATTCATAGGCCTCGCGCCAGTAGTATTCGGTGACGCGAACATAACCCTCACGGCCCCAGAAGGCTTTCGAGCTTTCGTTGTTGTCGATCATCGGCGTGGCCGACTTGCCGGGATGGCGCTTCTCGAATTCCTTGCGCTTCATCCAGTCGCCGATGAAAAGCCAGTTCTGGTCTG
>Ga0247816_10000687_pt1 | contig 18449 bp, 16 predicted proteins | sample UWRJL209509C1_FD_179930 | JGI IMG/M metagenome (GOLD analysis project Ga0247816, IMG submission 179930) | Plant litter microbial communities from Arlington Agricultural Research Station in Wisconsin, United States - UWRJ-L209-509C-1 | ecosystem: Environmental > Terrestrial > Plant litter >...
TAAAGCTTCTTTTTGTGTCATCTCAGGTAAAATAGAAGTAAATCTTGATGCTAGCATAGATTTACCAGTACCAGGACAACCAACCATTAATATAGAGTGATTACCAGCTGCCGCTATTTCTAAGGCTCTTTTAGCTTGATACTGTCCTTTTACTTCTTGTAAATCATTATAGTTTTGATAAATATCTTCTATAGTACATTTAAAGGGAGAAATTGAAACTTTATTTTCTAAAAATTTGCACGCTGTTTTTAAATCGCTTATTGGGATAATATTAATTTCTTCGATAAAAGAAGCTTCACCCGCATTTTGTAATGGTAAAATAAACTTCCTATTTAGTTTGTTTTTTTTATTATATTCATATAATGCAAACCCCATAGCTAATGCACCCCTAACAGATCTTAACTCCCCTGATAAAGATAATTCTCCTACTAATTCATAGTTTTGAATATCTTCACAAATAATTTGTCCTGTTGCAATTAAGATACCAATAGCGATAGCTAAATCAAATCTTCCTGATTCTTTAGGTAAATCTGCAGGAGCTAAATTAATAGTAATTTTTTTAGGCGGAAATTCAAAACCGCTGTTTAAAATAGCTGCCCGCACTCTATCTTTGGATTCTTTAACTTCGGTATCTGCTAGACCTACTATAGTTAAACTTGGTAAACCATTAGAAACATGCACCTCAACTTGAACTTGAGGCGATAAAATACCAGATAAACCTCTAGTATATACTACTGAAAGTGACATATTATAATTAAGAATTGTTTGAAAAATTACTGCTATTTAAATCAGCTACTGAATCAATAGTGGAAACATTTTGCGAAGCTATAGGATTAAGTTTAGAATTTATATAATCTAATTTTTTTTCTAACTCTTCTAATTTATTCCTAGTAGTTTGCAAAACTTCTTTCTGAATATCAAACTCTTCGCGTGTAATTAAATCTAATCTATTGAATGTATTATTCATTAATGATTTAACATGGTTTTGGATATCTTTAGCAGGAGAATTTTGAATTAATTCTTCTACTTTTTCCTGCATATCTTTTAATATATTTAATGGTCTCATATTATATTCCTTTACTTTATATAATAAATTATGGTGTATCCCCCTTATAACACGTAAGCTAGTGTCAGGCGCTAAAATATTAATATTGATCCTATAAAAAAATACATATTTTGGTTATTTTTTGTAATATTTATTAGTATGTTTTAGCTTACGCGTTATAAGGGGATACTTACCTAAATTATAACATAGTGAAAGATATTTGCTTTTTTAATTGATCTTATTATTTATTATTTCTCTCCAGCTAAGAACTCCTTGACGTTTAGTACTAGATAAAGACAGTATATCTATTGTATTTATATTCTCATTGGAAGCTGATTGAATCGTTCCATAAGCTACATCCATAGGAAAGACTTTAGGCGATCTATTAACGGAAGTACTGCTGCTGCCGTAATTAGTGCTTGAAGATAAATTAATAGGAGGAAGTATAGACATACCACCTATTAAATAATTACTTACAAACTTAACATCTTGAAGATTATTGGCGGCTAATCCTAAACCAGTTTTTGTATTTATAATACCTATATTACTTTGATTCACACCACAAAGCTTTTTATCAAACTCACCTAACATCTGAGTTGCAAATACTATATTACCATCCTCTACCACAACTGAGTTGGTTATTCTTTCTCCAAGATTCATAGTATATTGTAATTTTATATACCAGCCTTTTGAATTAGCTGAGTCATAACCATATCTTCTTACCTCTGCTTCTCTTATTTCACGCCCGTTTAAATCATTCATAGTAAGATTATTGCTACTACCTAAATCATTTATGCCTAATAAATATTGCTGTACTTGACTATTTCTTCCTAAATCGCTTAAGCCTAAATAGCGTCCTGTTCCAACAAATATACTAATAGAACCGAATGAATTATATATAGGAACCGGCTTAGCTGTTATTGGCATTAAATCTCCTGATTGACCTTTAAATAAAGTAGTAGTATTTGACGCAATAGTATTTACATTTCCATTAAATGGAATTTTCCATAAATTACCTTCTAAATCACCCATATATACATTTTGTGTTAAGCCGCCAAAACCAAGTCCTGCTGGTGCTGATAATCCATTATTTCTATTATTAGGTGCTAATTTATATTTATAATAATTAACCCCTTCTACCCATTTATCTTGATATGCTTTAGAAGTTTTTAATAAATATAAATAGGTAAAACTACTATTGCCGTTACTATTAGGATCATAGCTATTATATCCGCTGGTTATAGCTGCTAAAGTTTCTATTATATCTACACTTTGCCCATTGACTTGTTTAGTGCCGGTTTTTAAGGTTACAAACTCAGGCTGCCCTACAAAATTGCCTATTGAAGAATCATCTTTCTCAGTAAACTCAAATAATATGTCGCTGGGCTTAAGCTTTTTATCAGAATTTGAATTATGTAATCTGCTGATATCTAATGCAAATACTCCTTTAGCACCCCCGCCATAACCGCTTAACAATATAGTTTTCCTTTTTGGAGTAGTAACATTATTAGTCGGTAGTATGCTTTTAATAATAGGGTTGCTTTCAAGTAAAGGATTATCTAAATAATTTTTTTCACCTATTTCATATAATTGACTTAATAAATTCCTTGGAATAAAACTAAATAATTCTTCTCCGCTATCTGCATTTATTCCATGAAGCATTCCATCATTGCCGCCGATATATAAAACATTTAAGCCATTTTTATCAAATTTAGCCTGATATACTGGGGTACTGCTTGAAGTTGAGCCAATTACATTATTTCTAGCTCTAAATAAACCTTGATTTGTATTAGTTTGTTCTTTTTCTGAACTGCCTCTTATATACTCTATTCTTTTTTGTATCAAGTCATCCATAGTAAGATTACTAACTTGCTTTTGAGCTAAACCTAAACTTAATAAATTTATTGCGTCAGTATCATTATTAGTATTAAGATTAGTATAAGTAAACTCTAACGGCAGATTTCTAGATAAAATACTATTATTAGAATCTAGGTTAATACTTCCGCCTAAAATTATATTCTTATTAGCATGATCTCTAAGGCTGGATTTTAAAGTATTTTCCCAAGCTGTGCTTTCACTAGTTAATCGTGATTTTGTTACTCCGTTATCAGAATATAATTCATATTTTTGTAAACGGGTACTGATTGCTGAATCTAAACCTTTTGGCTCTTCTAAATTATTTTTCAATACATAGACAGTCTTTTTATCCTCTATACTTCCATCAGGATTAGTAATTTTTTTAGTAGCATTATTTTGTATAGCGCCTGCTGCTAAACTTCCGCTAATTGATGTACTTTTCTTAAAAGCCTGCAATATATTATCAATTATTTTATTAGAACTGCTTGCATATGAATATCCTTTTGCAGGCAATGCTGCCTCTATTAAATCTGGATTTCCTGATGTTCTAGCAGCTGCCCAATTAGCACAAGTTTTTCCACTGGCAACCAAATCACTTATTTCTGATAGTGTAGAGCTGCCATAAATTCCTGCGGTAAACAAATGACAATCTTTCAATACAGGAGCTGGATTAGTTCCTGTTTCATCAAGTTCAGGATCTCCTACATCTATAATTGTACTTTTGGCCTTAACTACGCCTATATCCGTATCATCTTGATATGTCATACCATATAAATTTGCCCCCGCTAATAAAGCTGCTACAACATATCTATTTTGTGTATTACCATATAATTCAGTGCTTCTTTTACCAGATAAAGCACCTGCTCCATAACTATGTAAACTAGGATTTATCTCATCCATAACATCTTTTAATGATTTACCGCTAAAAAATGTATCATCGTTTTTACCCAAAGCACTACTATGCCAACCATTATTAGTTAATATTTTTTGTCGCCAATTATTAACTTCTGCTATACCAACTATTTGAATATCATTTTTTTCACATACCGTTCTTATTGGTTTATTGCTATCAAAACCTCTAAAATACCATAACTTAACAACTGGAAATGTATCTGTTTGAAGTTCAATTGCATTTTTTAAATTAGTTAATGAATATCTATCTGATCTATTTGCCATACGATAAAAATAAAACGGATCTTGCCTTGAAGATTTATCTAATGGATCCATTGGATTAGGTTCATAGCTATGATCATAGCTGCTAATATATCTTAAAGTATCGCCAATTAACTCTGCAAAATGGTCGGAATTTCTATATCTATCAAAGTAACCAAATTCATTAATATAATTAATAATACTAGTACCTTGGCTTGTAGGTTCTGTTCCAATTATACCATTAGGAAAACCAGCATTATTATATAAAACAGATTGTTGAGCTACCATACGCCCATTAAGAAATTTATGATTAGGATCTAATATTAAAGTTCCGTTATCAGCATTCCATTCTTGCTGGGTATTATCAGCATAATTCATTCTTTTATCATATACGCTTTTACCCACAAACTTAGAAGGTGCTCGTAAAACCCCACCCCAAGAATTAGCATACAGATCACCATTCCAAGTAGGTGTCGGCCAAGATGCGCCATTAGTATATTCTGGTTTTTCATAAGGATAGGAAGATATTATATCCGTAAAAGCTTTACTAGTATTTACATAACTTAATAATGCATATCTAGTAGTTTGATGATTTTTTTGTATAGCTCCAATAGGTTTATAATCTCCGCTTGGATAAGCTTGGCAATAATCTGGTCTAAGACTAGCATCTAAAGGATTACAAACTTGTACCCTAGCTTCATAAACCGATACTCCAATATTTAATGCACCAGCACTAGTATTTAAATCAGCACATTTGTAATAATTTATTTTAGCAATATCATTACTAAAATAAATTTTTATACCACAATTTTGTGCATATTTATGTCCTGACGGGGCTTGACCACTAGCTTCATTATAATGAATTGGATTTAAAGTATCTCTAAAATCTTTACTACTTGGATAAAGTAGCTCATCATGATATACAGTTCTAGACTTTTTCAATACGGTTATGCCTAAAGCATTATTATCTTTAGCAGTATCAATATCTCTACTTCCCCCTGTTAAGCCATATCTAAGTAAATCTAAATTAGTCATAGTTGACCAATTTAAAAAATTACCCGTAAATTGACCGCTAGGACAATTTTTACTGCTGTCCATTTTTTGAGTTGGAACAAAATAAGCACTGCTGGAATTATAGCTATAACATAATAAATGATTAAAGTAGCCTAAATTACTTTTTAATTTACTACTGCTGCTATAAGCTTCATTTGTATCAGTAAATTTAACTACTTTGCTTGGTTTAGGCATACTTTCATCTACACTTAATCCTAAACCTGTTCTTATATCTGAAGATAATAATGTATCTGGTACTCTAGGATAATTCCAAGCTGAGGCTGTTAAAGTATATTCGTTAGATATTGGCAAAACTACTTGGTTAGTTTTGCCTTTAAATGTATGAATTGGTATTTTGCTAAATACTACTTCAGGTATATTATTATTAATATTAACCTGAGAAGCAGCGACCATACTAAATAGACTAAAACATACTAATAGTATAGATGTTAATAACTTTATAATATTATTCAATTTAAGCCTCTTTCTTAGAATATATTTAAAAAATATAACTGCTACTATCTATTATAATATATTTTATGTAAATGTTTAGTTTATTTTAGAATTTAATATTTCCCTCCAACTAATAACACCTAGTTTTGCACTGCCTTGAGCGTTTAAAACCCCTATAGGTATCTCTTGAACAACATCTGTTGCTTGACCATAAACAGATTGTAATGATATCGCTGTGTTGTTTCTTTGCACTGAAGTCTTAGTCGTTCCAGAAGAACCTAGCTCATTTAAATTAAAGTTAGGAAGCATTATTAAACTTCCAACATACCTCGCTATATTATCTTGTGATTGATTATCGTCTGGTTTTATATAATAATTTCCTATACCGTCTTTGAAGTTAACACTTGCTCTAGCTCCTTCATTTGAACCGCAAGTACTCTTATTAAAACTCCCCAGAATTTGTGTAGTAAATGCTACTTGTCCATCTTGAATTAAAGCTTGTGTTGTAATTCTTTCTCCTTTAGTACTAGCATTAGGTAATAAAATATACCAGCCTTTACTTTTTGAACTACTTAAACCCTCAACTTTAGCATTATTTATAGCTCTATTATCTAAATCTTCTAGTTGATAAGGTCTGACGCTTAATTGTTGATCATTAATTGCTATTAAAGCCTGTTTAGTTTTTTTACTTTCCCCTAAATCATTTAAGCCAAAATATCTTCCTGTACCAAATACAACCATTACTCCGTCAGCCGTATATGCTAAATTTGGCTTAGCTGTTATTGGCATTGAAGTTGATTGCCCATTGTTTGTAAATAATGCTTTTGCTGCAATTTTTTCATATCTACCATTAAAATTTATTCTCCACATATTACCTTGCAAGTCTCCCATATAAACATTCTGAGTTAAGCCATCAAAACTAATCGATGCAGGAGCTGATAATCCATTATTAACAATATCAGAAGCAACAATTAATTTATAATAATTAACATTTTCTATCCATTTTTGATTATATGGCTTATTAGTTTTAAGTAAATATAGATATTGAGTTTTTGAATTATTATTATATCCGCTTGTAACTGCTACCATTGTTTCCACGATATTTGTAGGTATTCCGCCTTTATCTACAATACCTGTTTTTAAAGTTACAAATTCAGGCTCGCCTATTATGTTACCAATAGTTGGATCATCTTTATCGCTAAATTCAAATAATATATCACTAGCTTTAATACTTTTATCTTCATCTTTGCTATGTAATCTTGTTACATCTAAAGCAAAGAGACCTCTTGCTCCCGAACCATAGCCGCTTACTAAAACAGTTTTTCTTTTTGTAGAACTAGCATTTGTACTTGGCAATATACTTTTAACAACCGGCGTACTTTCTATTAAAGGGCTATCTACATAATTCTGTTCCCCAGATTGATAGATTTTTTGTAAGACTGCTCTTGGGATAAAATTAAATAATTCTTTACCGTTATCAGCATCTATACCTCGCATAATACCATCATTTCCAGCTAGATATAAAACATTTAATCCAAGTATATCTGCTTTAGATTTATATACAGGAGTACTATTAACAGTTGATCCAATTACATTATTTCTAGCTCTAAATAAGCCTTTAACATCTTCTGTCTGTTCTTTTTCTGAGCTGCCCCTTATATACTCTATACGTTTTCTTAATAAATCATCTTGATTAATTATAGAATCTTCTTTTTGAGCCAGACCTATATTTAAAGAGTTAACTGCATCTATATCATTAGCAGTTTTAAGGCTGCTATAAGTAAAATCTAATGGATTTTTTCTACTAGTTATAGCACCGTTTATATCTGTATTTAATGCACCGCCTAATAATACATTTTTTACTGCATGATTTCTAAGGCTAGTTCTTAAGCCAGACTCCCAACTTAGACTTTCAGCTGTTTTTCTTTGTTGTATAATTCCATTTTCACTATATAATTCATATTTCTCAAGCTTAGTACTTAAGGCTGTATCTAAAGCTTTAGGGCTTTCTAAATTATTTTTAAATAAATATACTTTTCTAGATAAAACTTTATTACCCTGAGCATCATTATAAGTTACAAAACCTAAGTCCTGTACCGCTCCAGGTGAAGTATTTCCGCTTACTTCAATTGGTAGATTAAATGCTTGTTGTATATTTTCTACTATTTTATTAGGACTGCTTGGATAAAAATATCCTTTATTAGGTAATAAATTATCCATAGCTTGTAAACTTTTGCCATTTCTTGCAGTAGCCCAATTACTGCAGGTTTTGCCTTTAGAAATTAAAGTATTAATTTCATCTAAGCTATTATTTCCATATATACCAGCTGTATATAGATGACAATCCTCCAGCACCAAAGAAGGTTCTCCTACATCTATTACATTACTTTTAACACGATTTATTTTTATATTATTTTCATTTTGATAGTTAAGTCCATATAAATTAGCTCCTGCTAATAATGCAGAAGATAAATATCTGTTTTGAGTATGCCCAAATCTTTCAACATGACTTGCATCACCTAAAGGGCTACTTAAATGATGTAAATTTGGATTTATACTATTCATTATATTTCTTAAAGTACTGCCATTAAACATAGTATCATCTAAATCACTCAAAGCTGTTGTATGCCAGCCAGTTGTTGTAATAATTTTTTGCCGCCAATTATTAACATCCGCTACTGTTATAATATGATTATTATCTTTTTCACATACACTTCTAACTGCTTTATTTTCATCATCTATATTCCAAATTTTTAAAAATGGGAATGTATCTGTATGCATTTGTATACCTTGTACACGTTTTGCATGCGGTAAGCCATCCATTTTATGATAAAAATTAAATGGATCTCTGCCTGAAGACGGATCAGCTGGATCTAACAAACCTTTATAAGTTGCATTACTATAATTTGCTAAGTATCTTAAAGTTTCACCTAATAATTCAGCAAAATTATCTATATCACGATATCTGTCATAATAACCAAATTCATTAATATAGTTTATAATACTAGTTCCTTCGGCTGTAGATTCATTTCCTCTAATAGTATTTGGAGTATTTCCGTTATGTAGTATTGAATTAGCTTTTACAGATATTTTCCCTGCTTGAAATTCATGATTTGCATCTAAAATTAACGTACCATTCTCTTCATTCCATTCTTTTTGATGATTATTTTGAAAGTTTAGTAAAGGATCATATTTATTTTTTCCTACAAATCTAGCAGGAGCTCTTAATACTCCTCCCCAGCCTTTATTATAAGCCTCTTCTTGCCAAGTAGAAGCCATTGGATTTATGCCGTTGTCTGATAGAAATTCTCTTAACGGCAGACCAGTGTTTAAATAACTTAATAAAGAAAATCTTGTATTATCACTATTTTTTTGTATTGCACCAACTGGTTTTGCACCTCCGCTAGGATATTTTTGACAATATTCTGGACGTAAATTAGTATCCAACTCATTACAAACAAGTACTCTAGCTTCATATATTATAGGATTAGCGGCCTCCATATCAGAACATCTTAAAGGAATAATTTGTTTAATATCACTACTAAAATATAATTTAGTACCACAGCTTTGTGCATATTTATGCCCAGCAGGAGAAACTCCGCTTGCCTCATTATAATGAATAGGTTTTATAGTATCTCTAAAATCTATATCTTCTGTTTGCGGCGTATCTAATACAATTTCATTATAATCTATAGTTCTTGCTTTCTTTAAAACTGTAATGCCTGCAGTATCAATATCACGGCTGCCTCCTGTTAATGAATATCTTAACAAATCCAATGTAGTCATTGATACCCAGTTTAAATAGCTGCCGGAAAATTCACTGTTTGGACAACTCCTATTTTCATCTAATTGTTGTTTTGGAATAAAATACTTATTAACGCTATCATATGAATAACACAATATATGATTAAAATAACCTAAATTGTTTTTTAATTTACTACTACTGCTATATTGTTCATTATTATTAGTATATTTTACAAATTTTGTTTCTATCGGGCTATAGTATGTGATAATATTTTTATCATCTACATTATTTAAAACTTCCGCTGGTAAATCTGATTTTGGTACTCTAGGATAATTCCATGCAGAAGATGAAATGGTAAACTCTACAGATAACGGCATTGAAATATGAGGAGTTTTCCCTCTAAATGTATATAAAGGTTTATTATAAAATAATACTTCTGGTATAGTAATATTTTGCGCATAAGCAAAAAAACTAACTAAAAATAGTATGCTTGCTGATACTAAGTTTAAAATATTTCTAAAATATTTGATTGAATGTTTTACCACAATATTACCTCTTGTAATATTAAATTTTTATAATTGATCAAATAGATTAGCCATTACAGGCTTGTTTAATTTGACCGTCCGGAGTATTTTGGCATAAAAATGCTATGCCGTTTGATCTTAATAGAAAACCTACAGTATTAGCATTATTAATATTTAATATATCTTGAGTAGATGAAAAAGATAAAATAATGCTTTGTGTATTAATAAGTAAATAATTAGGTCCTGCTAATGGTTTTATAAAAGGCACACCTATTGAAGTAAAACCAAATCCGCTAGCAGATGAAAAAGTATTACTTGTGTTCTTTATTCCAATTAAGAAACTTTTAAATTTATTATCTACTTTTTGCTGCGTAACGACTGACCCATCACTTCTTAAGACTGTAAATTCCATAGTTGTAGTATTAATATTTATAGAAACATTAGAACGCTTAGATATAGCCTCTTGTCGCGCTTGTCTAAAAATACCCATCACTTGCTGAGTAGCTCCTAATTCTCTTTGCCTGCTATATACATTTATTAAAGACGGCAATGCTATAAGAGAAAGTATACTAATTATAATTATAACTATTAATAACTCAACTAAAGTAAATCCATTCTTTTTTTTATGTATCATTATGCTACTTTTCATATTTATTTACTATTTGCCCAGCAGTCTGTTGAAGTATCTGTATTATCAATATTCTTAGCTGTTTGTACTTCATTAGAATTGAGTGTAATTATACGGCACATAGTTTCATTTTCCGTCAAAGATGCATTGGGTACCATAGTTAATGTAACTATTTCATTAGTTACAGCATAAGTTATATCATAACCAACTCCTGTAGCACCTTCTTGTGAAGTTTTTCTATAGCCGGAAACTGCATCTGCCGTAATCTCTGCAGCTGTTGGATATCTAATTTGTCTTGTTCGAAATTGCTCTACCGACAACATATCCGCTTGCAAGACACTTAAAGCTTGTGCTCTATGAGCTCTAACCACATAATTTTTATAACTAGGAATAGCAATAGTAGCTAGTATGCCTATTATCCCCATAACTATGATTACTTCTATTAATGTAAACCCTTTAGGATTTTTAATATTTTTATATGATTTTTTCATTTTTTCCTTTATGAACTAACACTAGGTCTTGTATAAGAAGAATTATATCCGCATAACTGATTTTTAGATCTATATACTATTTGTAATTTAGTAAAAGTATTTGAACTAAATCTTCCATATCCTACGGCAGTTATTCTAAAAAAATATTCTGTTCCAGCACTTTCTTTTGGAAATTTAGTTTCTATAGATTCTATAATATATCTAGGCAATTTTATAGTACCTGTTTGTATATCATTACCAAAAGCATTTTTTCCAGTATAATCTCCATATTCAGCGAAATTTAAACTGCTTTTATCTGCACTTTGTAAATCTGTCCATATTGGGGCATTAATATCTGTTTTTCCACAAATACCTTTTAAACAAGCATTATCGGCAACATCAAAAGGCAAAGTTTTGTCAAAAACTCTATCATCTGATAAATTATCACTTCCATCCATCTTTTTGAGGCAAGTTATATCATCAATTGCATCAACTAAGGCTAATTCTGCCATTTGCTTAGATATACCTCTATCTGTTTCTGCTAAGCCTAAATTTTGATCTATCATAGAAAGTTTTACTGAAACCGCAGCTATTAATGATATACCAAGTAATGTAAACAATACTAGTGGCAAAGCAAAGCCTTTTTTTATGTTTTTTATTCTCATTAACATTTATAATCCTTGTAATATTAGTTACGTAAATGTATTACTTTGTTAAATACACGTGCATTTTCAATCAAATTAGAAGTAGCTGTAAGTTTAACCTTTGTTTGGGCATCATTATTTGCACTAGCAGTATTTGGCGCTAGTACAAATTGCTTAGATATAACTGCATCATTAGCTTTAACCATCTGTTTAGTTTGGCTTATATTTAATAAAGAGATATTGATAGCACAAATTCTGCTCCAAGAATTTTCTGCAGCAATTTGAGTAGCTGTTTTCCAAGGATTACTTGCATTTGCTGTACCGCAGCCGTTTGTATCTGCTGTAGAGTAAAATATTTGCATATTTTTTACTCCGCTAGCTATACTTACAGCAGAAGTTGAGGGAGAAACTATACATTCTAAATTAGAGTTAGAATTATTTACTCTAAACGTTTGAGTAATAACTGTATTAGCAGGAACAGATGCACCTGCACAATCAACCATTTCACTAGTAATAGCACCAACTGGAGAAAACTGCGGACTAGTAAGCTGTATACTAAATTGATCATTAATAGTTGTATTAGTCCCATCAATAGTAGTAGCAGCTATAAAAGGAGCTGCAGGTAAAGTAGGACTATTACCTGTTTCATTATAGTCAACAAAATTTGCGTGCTTAATCGCATAATCTATTCTATCTAAAGCAATAAAAGCACTATCCCTAATTTGGCTTATACTATTTTGTGCATTTTGTGTATTTCTAACCGCAAAGTAAACCATGGCAACGCCCAAGGCTATTATACCGCTAATTAATATACCAATTAATAGCTCAACGATAGTAAAGCCATGTTTTATTTTATGTCGTTTCATGAAAATATTACCTTAAAAATTAAAAATCTGCGGTAGTAGTATACTTAGCAGAAATAGCAGTATCACCTTGTTTGCCCTTACCAATAAGTTTTTCCGACCAATTTATAACAATTATTATTGAATCACTGGAATTATTAGCACTACATGTGATGGAATTTACAGCTGAACGTCTACAAATACTTTCAATGGCACTCGTACCAAGAGTATTATCTACTTGCAAATCCCATTCACTTCTACTTTGTTTACCTAAAGTACACTGCTCTAGATCAGCGCCTACTAGTCCTGTACAACTAGAATTATCTAAAAAAGCATTTTTTGCAGCTGGCCCGACGGAAGTACCAAGTATCCTTATTCTTTCCATAGCATCAGTAACTAATAAAGCAACTCTCCCTTGCATTTCACTATTTTGAGTTGATTTTAAAGATACTGCCATAAGCTTTGATACACCTACTAAACCTAAAGTAAATACAGTAACAGCCACTAAAGCTTCGATAATACCAACCCCTTTTTTAGGGGCAACTAATCTTTTATTTTTATTTATCATTTGATTTAATAGTAGATTTATATTAGTAAATATTGTATATTTGACTATGAAAAATACATAGTATTTATTAATTATAGATTAGCATAATATATTCAAATAAGTAAGTTTTTTATTTAGGCGTTCTATGTTTACCACATCACGTATAAAGCTTTTAAAGACAAGAATAGTCATCATTTTTATACTATGTATATCTATTTTATTAGGAATAACGATATTTAATATATACCCTAATATAGATATTAATTTAGCTAATATTTTTTTTAATACAAATTCTTTATTTTTTTTAAAAGATAATTGGTGGCTAGCAGTTTTTTTTCATTTTTATTTTAAAATATTTATAATCGCATTGATACTAATATTTTTTATAATTCATATATATAATAAACAAAATAAACAATCTTTAATCTTATCATTTTCTACAGTTATTTTAATCCCTATTATAATTTCTTTAATTAAAAAATTTTCAGTACATGCCTGTCCTTGGGATTTAAGTATGTATGGCGGTTCTTTACCATTAGTTAAATGGTGGGATAAAACTTTAATATTAGGTAAATGCTTTCCAGCCGGACATGCAGGATTAGGTCTATGTATTATGGGGATTAGTGTATTTTACTTTATACAAAATAATAAAAAATTTAAATTTTTTTATTTTAGTGGAATATTCTTAGGATTAACTCTTGGTATAATGCAGCAAATAAGAGGAGCTCATTTTCTATCGCATACATTAGCCAGTATAGCTATTGCAAGTATAATTAGCGAATGTATGTGTTTAATAAAAATTTTGGTAAGTATCCCCCCTCATCGCACGTAAGCTTAAACATTTTAATAAACATATGTTGAAAATGTTTAAACAGGTGTTTTTTATAGATTAACTGCCAAGATTTTAGCAATTGACTGCACCTTACGTGCGATGAGGGGGGATACTTACCAAAATTATTATGCGAAAATCAACTAGACTCATAACTAATATTTAAATAAATTTTAGAATACGATTTGCTTTGTGTAAAAGTTAATAGACCTTCTTTTACTAATTCTAAAACTGCTAAAAAATATATAATAATTACTTGCGTACTCTGTATATCATTATTTTTTATCATAACTAAAAAATCTGCATTCTTATAAGCTTGTAAATACTTTAATGTTTTAGCTATATACTCACGCACTGATAATTGTTCTTTAATAATTTGGTGTGTATGGAATAAATCCTGTCTTGATAAAATTTTTTTAAAAGCATCTACTATATCTTGTAAATTTATATTAGCCGGCAGTTCTTGAGATTTTTTAGTATATATATCACTAATCCAGAAATCCTTATCGACTACAGGTAATTTATCAATTTCTATAGCAGCTTTTTTAATTGCCTCATAAGAAATTAACCTTCGGACTAATTCAGCTCTTGGGTCATCTTCTATATTTATAGCATTAGATTTAGGTAATAGCATTCTTGTTTTAATTTCTATTAACATAGCAGCCATTAATAAATATTCACCTGCTAATTCAAATTGATTGTCACGTATTTGGTCAATATAAGCCAAATATTGTTTTGTTAATGAATACATCGGTATATCAAGAATATCTATACCTTGTTTTTTAATTAAATATAAAAGTAAATCTAATGGTCCTTCAAAAGAATATAAAAATATTTCTAAAGCATCGGGCGGAATATATAAATCTTTAGGAATATCTATGAACGGTTCGCCATAAATCTTAGCCGAAAATTCATTCATTCCGTGCTATAGACATAAGCCTTTTGTTTTACTGTAGCTTCTTGTTTACGCTTATATTCATCTAAATTTAGGCTAGCTTTATCCCATAACAAGCCTCTACCTTTTTTTTGATTTAGTTCCATTTCTGGATTTTGCTTTTTTAAATCATCAAGAAATTTAGTTATTTCAGACTTATAAATTGCCATATCCTTCTCCAATATTTTTTACATTATATATTATTTATGTAATTCTTTCTTGCAAACCTAATAGACTCTCTTAATTCTTGCCTACTATTATATTCTTCTAGTAAATGTTGCCAATCAACACTTACTTCGCAAAATCTTTCTAACCATTCGAAAAAACTATCATCACTAATTTTATCCAGCCATTCCCTAGACCATAGAGTAATTTCTTCATTATCTGTTTTACTAACTTGTACACTAGGCTGCTCTAATATATTACAAGTAGATAATAATATATTAGTAAAAGCAGCACTAGGTTTATATTCTAATAAAAAAGTACAATAAAATACTATCAATCCCTCATTATAATATATAGATATTGGTACATCTAAATAATTTATTTCTATAACTTGATCTTTATTAAAAGATAAGTCTATTTTTAAAGATTCTAAGAGTTTTTTAAATCTTTGCTGAGATTCTAAATTTTTTTCTATCATTTATTGCTTAACTGCTTATTTTTTTCGATTTTATCCTGTATTCTCTTTTTTTCAATTCTTTTTTGCCTTTGTTCTTTAGGATCAGCTATTAAGGGACTATATATTTCAATTCGATCGTTATCTAATAATATATAATTTAGAGGTTTTATTTTGCTAAAAATACCTATTTTTAAATCCCTAGCTTCGGGATATAAATTAAAAAAATTAATTTCTTCCAAAATCTGTTGAATATTAGTATTTTGACTTACCATTAATTCTAAAAAATAATTTTTTTTAGGGTATGAGATTTGTATTTTGATTAAATTATCATTCATATTAACTATATATTTTTTTAGCTTTTTTTACAAAACTATCAATAAATGTATTAGCAATAATCTGAAATAAAGGCCCAACTATCATTTCGAGTATTCTACTACTAAATTCATATTCTAAACTAAATTGAACTTTACAAGAACTAGTATTTAATTCTGTAAAAATCCACTGCCCTTGAAAGTGTTTAAATGGTCCATCAACAAAATGCATATTAATACTTTTATCAACAACTTGAATATTATGAGTATGAAAAAATTGTTTAACACCCTTAAAATCTATATAAATTTTTGCATTGACTAAAGTATCTGTTTTTTGATAAACTTCTACTCCGCCGCACCAAGGTAAAAATTCTGGATAATCTTTAACATTACTTACTAAAGTAAACATTTGTGAACAGCTATAGGGAAGTAAGACTTGTTTTTTTATGCTTTTCATTTTACTTAGAATTTTTGATTTATTATAACATGCTATTAGTTTTTATATCTAGTTTGATTGTATCGGCTACAAATATAGCACTACAAACAGCAGATTCTAAAGTAGCTGGGTACATACAATGTAAATAATCACCTGTTAAATATAGATTTTTTTTCACAATAGGATTAATAATATTATTATCATTCTCACAGCTAAAAGTAGCTTTTTTTTCACAAATTTTTTGGATTAAATGCATTTCATGTTTAAATTCATTCTCTAAATCTTTTAAATAATAATCAATTTTTATATTCTCAATATATAAATTACTAAATACAACTGCCCAAATACTATCTTGTTTTTGGAAAATTACTGCAGATTTATAAATTAAAAAAGGTATTTCTTGACTAATTTTGGCTTGAGTTTTTATATACAAAGTAGTAATTGGGTTAAATTCTTTATTAGGTAAATTAACATTTATATTAGATAATAATTTTTGTGTAACATTATACGAAGTAGAAATAATTAAAATGTCTATATCTTTATAAAAATTCTTAGCATTATCCTGCAGTATCCATTTATTATCAATTTCCTGTATGTTGATAATAGTTGTTGATAAAAGAACTTTTTTTCTTCGATTATTCAAGTAATTTAAAATAATATTCGGATATAAATCGCTTAAATTTACCTTAGGAATTAATAATTTACTATCTTTTTCATTGGATGAAGCAATAGTTAATTTTAAAATATGTAAAAACTTATTAATATTCGCTTTTGTTATACAAGTATTTAAAGCTGATAAACATAAAGGAGTAAAAAATTGTAGTTGTAAAATTTTAGGAATATTATATTCTTCATACCAAAATTCTACCGTTTTAGCCTTAGAAGTATAGTGATTAAATTGTAATTTTAAGATTATTACTAATAATTTATATTTATTTAACCAAGATAAATTTTTAATATTTAGTAAACAAATTAATAAGTTTATTTTATAAGGTAAAAATTTTATTTTAATATTTGGAAGAATAATTCCATTTTTAACATGCCATTGTAAATCAAAAGTTTTGATTAATTTATCAAAGTTAATATCTAATTTTTTAAAAATCTCTAAAGTATTATGATAAGCTCCCATCATAATATGCTGTCCATTGTCTAATTCATAATTTACGTGATTAATTTTTCTAGCCCTACCGCCTAAAATATTATTAGACTCAAATAAAGCTATATCATAATCAGATAATAAATAAGAAGCAGTTAGACCAGACCAGCCGCCGCCAATTATAGCAATTTTAGGCATTTTAACTAGAATAGCCTACACAATAAGCACAATTGGCGTAAGTATTAACTTTTACTTTTTTTATAGCTTGCTTTTGAATTCTATTCAAATATTCAATAGCTTTACCTTTAGATGGGATACTTATATCTTTATCTAAATCTAATAAAGGCACTAAAACGAAAGCTCTTTGTGTAATTCTTGGATGGGGTATAGTTAATATATCCGAAGTATAAATTTCTTGAGCGTACATTAATAAATCTAAATCTAAAACTCGAGGAGCATTTATATAATTTCTTTCCCTGCCAAATTGTCCTTCAATATATTGTAAAAATTTTAGTAATTCCAATGAAGGATATTTAGTTTTTAAGCAAACTACTGCATTAATATAATCATTACCATCAGCATCAATCGGGGCTGTTTGATAAAAATGAGATTTTTGTAATATATATATATAAGGATTTTGCGACATAGTTACAATTGCATCATTAATATTTTGCATACTATCGCCTAAATTTGAGCCTATACCTATATATGCTATATTTGTGTTATACCTATTTGGCATATATTACCTTTGCCATTATTTTTCCAATTTTATTTCTTGCTATTTTTCATCAATCTAGCTTTTTCTATTTGCCAATCTCTTTTCTTTTCAGTATCTCTTTTATCAAAAGATTTTTTACCCTTAGCTAATGCAAATTCACATTTTATATAACCATTTTTTTCATGTAAATTAATTGGCACTAATGTATAACCCTTTTGATCAACTTTACCAATTAATTTATTAATCTCTTTAATATTTAATAATAGTTTTCTAGTTCTAGTCGGCTCTGGTGTTATATGTTTTGAAACTGTAGATAACGGACTAATATGAGAATTTAACAAAAAAATCTCTTTATTTCTAACAATTATATAAGATTCTTTTAAATGTACTTTTTTCTCTCTAATAGCCTTAACTTCCCAACCTTCAAGAACCATGCCTGCTTCAAACCTTTCTTCAATGTAATAGTCAAAGAAAGCCTTTTTATTATCTACAAAATTTGCCATATTTTCCTTTATTATGCTACACCAGCAGCATGAGCCTGCA
>Ga0247816_10000693_pt1 | contig 18382 bp, 13 predicted proteins | sample UWRJL209509C1_FD_179930 | JGI IMG/M metagenome (GOLD analysis project Ga0247816, IMG submission 179930) | Plant litter microbial communities from Arlington Agricultural Research Station in Wisconsin, United States - UWRJ-L209-509C-1 | ecosystem: Environmental > Terrestrial > Plant litter >...
GGTACCTGTCCCAGGAGACCGCGGCGTCGTTCACCGGCCGGGTGCTCTGCCTGTACGCGGTCACCGGTGAGGTGTCCTTCGCCGGCTTCCGTTACACCGGCCGCGACTAACCCGCGAGCCGTGAGCTCAACCCCGAAAACCTACGGGTTTGGGTGTTTACCTCACGGTTCGCGGGTGTTGAGCTGCTCGAGGAGCTGCTCCACCCGGGTCACCCCGGCCGGCGGCAGCATGATCAGCGAGGTTTCCAAGGGCGAGTTGCTCTTCCACCGGCCGCCGCTGGTCCAGCCCAGGCCGATGAAGTAGCCCAGCTCGGCGAACAACGTCTGCAGAGCGGATGCCGCGGCCGCGTCGTCGATGATGGCCGAGAGCGAGGTCTGCATGCTCAGCGGCGCCGGGGCGCTGTCGCCGACGTGAGCGGAGACATCCGTCAGCCACTCGTGCGAGCCGGAGCCGACCTCGACGGTCTCGGCCGCGCCCGGCAGCCGCACGATCGCGGTGGTGTTCGGCGGTACCACGACCGTGAGCGCGAAGCTGCCGTGGTCGAGGGTCCAGTCCACGGTGACCTGGCCGTAGCCGGCGTCGAGGGCGGCGGAGGCCCGGGTGAGCCCACCGCCGAGGACCGGTTCGACCAGGGTCACCCGGGAGCCGGGTTCGCCGGGGGCGATGCCGCCGATGGCGCGGTGCATCCAGTCGGCGACGGCCCCGAGGGCGTAGTGGTTGAACGAGGTCATCTCGCCGGGGTTGATGCTGCCGTCCGGCAGCATGCTGTCCCAGCGTTCCCAGATGGTGGTGGCGCCCATCGACACCGGGTACAGCCACGACGGGCAGCCCTCCTCGAGCAGCAGCCGGTACGCCACGGCGCTCTGCCCGCCGCGGCACAGGGCGTCGCAGATCAGCGGGGTGCCCACGAAACCGGTGCCGATCCGGTAGCCGTGGGAACGCACCAGTTCGGCCAGCCGGGTGCCGGCCTTCTCGACCAGCGCCGGGTCGGTGAGCAGACCGAAGCCGATGGCCAGGGCGTACGCGGTGTGCGCGTCCGACAGCATCCGCCCGGCCGGGGTGACGTACTCGTTGACGAACGCGGTGCGGATGCCCTCGGCCAGCTCGGCGTAGTGCCGCGCGTCGGTGTCGTGGCCGAGCACCGCGGCGGCCGCCGCGAGCCGGCTGGTGGAGCGGAAGAAGTAGGCGGTGGCGACGATATCGGAGTCGGTCTTGGCGGCCGCCGGGTTCTCCGGTGGGGCGCTCGGGTCGAGCCAGTCGCCGAACTGGAACCCGCCGGTCCAGAGCTGGTCGGGTCCGGCGAGACCGTCGACCACCTCGACCCAGGCGCGCATGCTGTCGTACTGCGCGGCCAACGCGGCCCGGTCGCCGTAACGGGCGAACAGGGCATCCGGAACCAGGGTGCCGGCGTCGCCCCACGCGGCGGCGGCCAACGGGGTGGTCGGCAGCGGGTTGGGCACCACGATCGGCACCACCCCGTTGCCGCGGCGTTGGTCGGCGGCCACGTCGCGCAGCCAGGAACCGAGGAAGCCGGTGACGTCGTAGAGGTAGCTGGCGGTGGGGGTGAACACCTGGATGTCGCCGGTCCAGCCGAGCCGTTCGTCGCGTTGCGGGCAGTCGGTGGGCAGGCTGAGGAAGTTGCCGCGCATGCCCCAGACCACGTTCTGGTGCAGCTGGTTGAGTTGCGGGTTGCTGGTGTCGAGGTGGCCGGTGCGCACCATGTCGTTGTGCACGACCACGGCGCGGATGTCGCCGGGCTGCAGCTCGCCCGGCCAGTTGGTCACCTCGGCGTAGCGAAAACCGTGGAAGGTGAACGCCGGGCTCCAGCTGCGCGGACCCTGGCCGTCGCCGGTGAAGGTGTCGGTGGCCTCGGCGAAGCGCAGCGGCCGCACACCGAGCTCGCCGTTCTCCAGCACCTCGGCGTGCCGCAGGGTCACGGTGTGACCGGCCGGGGCGTCGATGCTCAGCTCCAACCAGCCGACCAGGTTCTGACCGAAGTCGAGCAGGGTGGCCCCGCTCGGGCTGGTGCTGATCTCTCGCACGGCCACGTGTTCGATGCGGCGCACCGGCGGAGCGAACGACGGCGTGAGCCGGTCGGGGTTCGCGATGCTGGAGGGCAGCACGGTCACCGGCAGTGGATGCGGGAAGGTCGCGCCCGGGTCGGTCAGGGCGTCGTCGTCGAGCCGGGCGTCGAAGCTCTCGCCGGGGTAGATGCCGGCCCGGGTGACGGGGCCGGTGCTGTCGGCGGTCCAGGACTCGTCGGTGACCAGGGTGTGGATGCTGCCGTCGGCGTACTCCAGGCGCAGCTGCAGGGACAGCGCTTTCGGTCCCGGGTAGGCCTGGGCGAAGTTGCCGTCGAAGCCGAAGCGCTCGCCGTACCAGCCGTCGGCGACGGTGGCGCCGAGCACGTTGGCGCCCTCGGTCAGCAGGGCGGTCACGTCGTAGGACTGCACGGTGAGCCGGTCGTGGTAGCTGGTCCAGCCGGGGGTGAGTACCTCGTCGGTGACCGGGTGGCCGTTGATGACGGCGGCGTAGATGCCGTGCGCGGTGGCGGAGAGGGTGGCGATGCTCAGCTGGGGTGCCACCTCGAGATCGGTGCGAAACCGGGTGGTGCGGCGGGCTGGGGAGGAGCCGCTGTCGGCGTCGCCGGTGTCTGCGCTGTCGGCGGGCTTGTCGGGTTCTACCGCGGCGATGAACGACGCCACCCAGTCGGCGGGGGAGAGCGGTCCGGTGCGCAGTTCCAGCCAGTCGCTGTACGGCGAGACCGAGCCGTCGGTGCCGGTGACCCGCACCCGCACGGCCGCGGTCGCGTGCGCATCCAGTGGCGTGGTCGGCCAGGGCTGGTGCTGCGAGTCGACGGTCTGCCGCTGAACGCCGTGGCGCTCGGAGCCGGCGCGGATGTCGAGCTCGTAGCTGCGCTGCAGCCAGCCGGGGGCATCCGTTTCGACCTGCCACGACAACCGGGGCGAGCCGGTGGCGAGAAACTCGGGTCGGCCGCGGTCCGCCGCCCAGAACGCGCTGATGCTGACCGGGGCGGGGGCGGCTTGCGACATGAATCTCTCCATCGAGACGGTGACCGGAGGCGTCGACAAACGGCGGACGCCGCGCCGGCGCACCGGCACGCTAAAACCATATAGGCATTCGGTATTCAATCTCTAGTGTCAGATCGGCACCGAAACCACCAGAATCGGTGGTTGTCCAGCCCGATTCGGTGGTGGGGCGAGCGAGACACTGTGCTGCAGGGATTCGCGGCGTGCCTCCTACCCTGGGGCACCGTCACGAGCGCGACGGCGAGCTCCGACGTGTCCCGCACTCGAAAGGGGACACCGCTAGTGAGCGCCAGATCCACCAGAACCCTCCGGCCGCGTCGGCAACGAGGTACGGATAAGGATCCGACGCCGCAACCGGTGTTGCACGCCGTTCCCTCGGCCGCTCGGATGGCGCGCGCCCGCATCGCCCCCGCGCTGTGCCTGGTGCTCTGGCTGTTCTACCTCGTCACCGTGGTGGTCGCGCTCGCCCGCGGCGACGCGTTGGCCGGTGCGACCCAGCTGGTCGAGACCATCGCCTTTCTCCTGTCAGTCACCCTGCTCACCTTCTCAGCCTGCATGTACCTGCTCGCCCGGTCGGCGGCGCTGCCACGGTTCGCCGCCCACCAGCGCGCTCGCCGGATCGTGCTCGACGAACACGTCGCCCGCACCACACCTCACCCCGCGCAGCCCGCCGAACGCAGCCCCCGCCTGGTCGCGCTGCTGCCGTCTCGCACCGAAGACCCCGACCTGGTGCGTTTGTCGTTGTGGTCGGTCGCCCTGCAGGAATTCCCCAACCTGCACGTGGTGCTGCTGATCGACGACGACCCTGACCCGTCCGACCCGGCCGAGAACGACTCCCTGCAGGCGAACCGGATGCTCGCAGCCGAGATCACCGCCCAACTCCGGCCGATGAGACAGCGGGTCGACGCCGCGCGGGTGCTGCTGCACCGGGCGCGGAACGGGGCTGATGGCACCGGCGACACCCGGGCGGCGACGGCCATGGTCGTGCGGGAATACACCCACGCCGCCCACTGGCTTCGCGCCAGAGCGGATGCCGCACCGACCCATACCCACGTGGAGGTCTTCTTCGCCGATCAGGTGCTCAGGGGACTCGCCGCGACCCTCGAGGGCACCGCGGCCGCCTTGGACGAAGCACTCAAACGCGGCGACACCCCGCTGTCGCAGGCCAGAGCCGAGCAGGTGCTGCAACGGCTGGTGAACATCTTCACCGTGCAACTGAGCTCGTTCGAGCGCAAGCGGTACGCGTCGCTGTCCCACGCCCCCAACAAGGCGATGAACCTGAACAGCTACCTGGGCCTGCTCGGCGGCCGCTACCGGGAGCACCGGAACACCCGCGGTCTCACCCTGCAACGTCTGGACCCCGGCATGTCGGTCGACCCAGCCGACACGATCATCGACACCCCGGACAGCGAGTTCGTGCTCACCCTCGACGCCGATTCGATGCTCCTGCCCGAGTACTGCTTGCGTCTCGTGCACCTGCTCGACCAGCCGGAAAACCGCACCATCGCCGTCGCCCAGACGCCGTATTCCGCCTATCGCGGTGCCCCCACCCGGATCGAACGCCTCGCCGGCGCCACCACGGACCTGCAGCACATCGTGCACCAGGGCCTCACCACCTTCGATGCCACCTTCTGGGTAGGCGCCAACGCGGTGCTGCGTCGTTCGGCGTTGGAGGACATCCGCCGGGAGACCGACGAGGACGGCGTGCGGGTGGTGCGGTACATCTCCGACCGTACCGTGATCGAAGACACCGAGTCGAGCATCGACATCGCCGCGCAGGGCTGGCGGCTGTTGAACTACCCGGAACGGCTCAGCTACAGCGCCACCCCGCCCGACTTCGGCAGCCTGGTCATCCAACGCCAACGCTGGGCCGACGGTGGCCTGCTGATCCTGCCGCGGCTGCACGAGCTGATCGTGCGCCGCCGTCGGCAGGGCGAGCCGCTTCCGCTGCTGCAGAAGCTGCTGCGCATCAACTACCTCGGCTCGATCAGCTGGGTGACCCTGGGGCTGATCGCCGTGCTGACCCTCAACCCGCTCGGCGGGCAGCTGGTCACCCTGCAACTGCTCCTGATCGCCGCGCCGTACTTCATCGAGATGGCCGCCGATCTGCGCTACCTCGGTTACCGGCGCCGGGATGTGCTCGGCATCTACGGCCTCAACCTGCTCATCCTGCCGGCGAACCTGGCGGGCAGCATCGGCTCGGTCGCCCAGGCGCTGACCGACCGGAAGGCCCGGTTCGTGCGTACGCCCAAGGTGAGCACCCGCACCCCGGCCCCCGCCCTCTACGTGTTGGCGCCGTTCCTGATCATCGGCGGAGCCGGTCTGATCGCGGTGCGCGCCGGCCTGACCCAGGATTGGGGCACCACCGCGTTCGCTGGTTTCACCGCGCTCGCCGCGGCCTGGGGGCTCACCCGACTCATCGGCATCCGTCAGGCGGTGAGTGACCTGTGGTTCGGCTGGATGAACTGGATCTGGGTCGACGCGCCCCCGCCCACTGCCGTTGTGCCGTCGACGGCGCCGTTCTGGGCCGCCGTGGTCGACGACGGTTCGCTCACGCCGGTCGGAGCCCTGCGATGAGCCCGATCCGGGCCGGGGCCAGGTCACGCTTCGCCGGTCGCCGGCTCTCCGCCGGGAGGCTGGCCCTCAGCCTGGCCGCGATGGTGCTGGTCCCGACCGCGGTGACCGCCGCCGCGGTGGTGCCAGGGCTGCCCGCGACGGTGCCGGGTGCCGCAGCGGACGGTCGCTGGTTCGCCGGCTACTACGACGTCACCCTGGAGTCGGGAGAGCAGCTGGCGCGCAGCCCACTCGGTGACGCCGCTGGGGCCGTGCTCGCCTTCGTCGTGGCCGCCGGTGACGACGACTGCACCCCCACCTGGGGGAAGGCGTACAGCCTCGACGAGGCGGCCGCGACGTTCGAACTCGACCGGCGGGTCGAGCGGATGCGCCGCGAGGGCCGGCCGCTCGCGGTCTCGTTCGGTGGCGCGATCAACACCGAACTCGCCGCGGCCTGCTCCGGCGTGAGCGAGCTCACCGTGGCCTACCGCACCGTGATGGACCGCTACCGCATCGACGTCATGGACCTCGACATCGAGGGTGCGATGCTCGACGACGGCGCTGCGACCGACCGGCGAGGTCGGGCCGTCGCCGCGCTGCAGGCCGAACGTCGCTCCGACGGCGGCTCGCTCGACGTGTGGCTGACCCTGCCGGTGGCGCCGCAGGGCCTCACCGAGGCCGGCCTCACCCAGGTGCAGCGGATGCTCGATGCCGGGGTGGACCTCGCCGGGGTCAACCTGATGACCATGAACTACGGCACCGACGGTACCGTCGCGCCGATGTCGTCGATGAGCATCGACGCGCTGACCGCGACCGCCGCCCAACTCCGCACGATCTGGCGGGACCGCGACCTCCGGCTGCCGCCTGGCGGCGTGTGGTCGTTGCTCGGGGCGACCCCCATGATCGGCCAGAACGACGTGCCGGGGGAGGTGTTCAGCATGGACGATGCCCGCGCCCTGAACGAGTTCGCCAGCGCCGAGGGGGTGGCGCGGCTGTCGATGTGGGCGCTGAACCGGGACCAGACCTGCGGCAGCAACTACCCCAATGTGCGCACCGTCGCGGTGTCGTGCAGCGGGATCGAGCAGGCCGGCGAGAGTTTCGGGGTCGTTCTCGCCGAGGAGTACGCCGGCACACCATCCGCTCGCCCGGCGCTGGACGACGATCACGCGGTGATCGCGGACGACCCGGCGACCAGCCCGTACCCGATCTGGTCGTCGCGCAGCTATTACTCCGCGGGGGTGCTGGTGGTCTGGAAGGGCTCAGTGTACATCTCGAAGTGGTGGAACGAGGACGGCCCGACCCCGGATGACCCGAGCCTGGACACCGACGGTTCGGCGTGGACTTACCTCGGCCCCGTACTCGAGGACGATGCGCCGTTCACGCTGCCGACGCTGCCGGACGGTACCTACCCGGAGTGGTCGGCGGCCACCCTGTACGACCAGGGCGACTTCGTGCTGTACAACGGCACCGGTTACGAGGCCCGCTGGTGGTCGCAGGCGAAAAAGCCCGACCGGTCGGTGCTCGACCAGGATTACTCGCCGTGGAAACTCGTCACCGAGGTGCCTCCCGCCGAGGACGGCCCCGGGGAGGAGGAAGCGCCGGCCGCAGGCTGAGCGGCGAAGGCGGTGTGCCGGCCGTCGACGGTGAGGGTGGCCCGGTCGGGCCGACCGGCCGGCAGTAGCCGGCCCACCACCCGGGTGTGCGCGGTGGCGACGGCCATGGCCATCCACTCGAGAATCGGGTGCAGCTCACCGTCGGCGACGTCACCGTGGTCGTCGAGGAGCAACACGTCGACGCCACGCTCGCGGGCACTGGCGACCACCGCGCGTAACGGGTCGCGTGCCAACGAGCCGGCGCGCAGACCGTCGCGCAGATCGCCCTCGCAGCTGGCGTACTCGCTCCGCTCCGCCTCGGTGGTCTCCCCGCCGGCGCCGATGCGCTGCAGCAGAGGCAGGGCCGTGCGGGCCAGTTCGGCGACCCGGCCGGTGAGCTCCGAGCGGGCGGCGAGGCTCCAGCTCTGCTTCTCGGCGCTGGTCACGGCCGCCCGGTGCAGCACCAGGATGCGGCGTTGCATCCGGGCGACCACGACGAGAAGGGTGATGGCGAGACCGACCAGCACCACCGGTCGTACGCTCGCCCGGAGGATCTCGCCGGCGGGCGCGCCATCCAGCACCCCGGCGCCGATGAGAACGGTGACCAGCACCACGGTGCCGGCCAGTGCCACCCGCATCCGGGCTCGGAGCGCCAGTGCGACGAAGATGAAGGCGACGCCGATGGCGAACCACATGGTGCCGTAGGAGAAGTCCAGGTCATAGACGTAGTGGCTGGCGGCCACCCCGGCGACCATGCTGCCGCCGGCCAGCGCGACCACCACACTGGTGCGGCCGAACGACGGTCGCCGGCCGGGTGTGGCCCGCAGAATCTCCGAGGCGACCACGGCCGTCGCCAGCATCGCCACCTGCAACGGCCAGGACCTGGGAACCGAGATCGTGGCGAGAATCGCGCAGATTGTCTGTGTGACCAGGTAGATCACCGTGAGTGCTGCCACGCCCGCCCGCAGCGAGGCCCGGCCGCCCGACAGTGCCATCTCCCGCGCCGCTGCAGCCTCGACGCGCAGGCGGATGCGGGTTCCCTGGCCCGGCGCCGCCTCGATCTCGGCGCTCCCGCCGGGCAGTCGCGACATGCGTCCGATGATGCTCTGCCTGATCCCCAGCCGGTCGTCCTCGATGCGGGCGGGGTCGAACCCCGGTCCGTCGTCGGTGATCTCCACCCGGGTTTCCGTGTCGGTGTGGGTCAGGACAACGCGGCGGGAGGCATCCGGTGCGTGCCGAATGCTGTTGTGCAGCGCCTGGCGCGTCGCGCCGAGTATGGCGTCGTGGGTGGTTGCGAATGCCCCCACCGCGGGGGTGGATTCGTCGTGCACCGTGAAGGTGACGCCGTGCTGCCGGGCCTCGTCGGCCAGCAGATGACGCAACACGGTGGGTTCGTGGGCCTGGTCGTCGGTCAGCGAGGTCACCGCAGCGACCGCCGCGCGCGCCTGCCCGGCCAGGCGGTGCCGGGGGAGGGGGAGTCCCGATGCGGCCAGGGCCAGGGTGGAGAGGACCTCGTCGTGCACCAGGGTGGCGGCCTTGGTGCGGGCGGCGAGGCGCCCGCGTTCGGCGGATTCCAGCGCCGCCGCGGCCGACGCGGACGCGGCTTCGGCGTCGAGCCCGCGGCCCACGGCGAGGATGTGCCCGCCGATGACGCAGATCACCGCGCCGGTGAGCAGCGCTTGCAGGTCGTTGACGACACCGACCAGGTCGAGCCCGCCGTACAACGCGCGGTAGCCGAGCCCGGCCGCGGCGCCGGCGACCACCGTGGCCCACGCCAGCGGGCGGCCGCCGGCCACCAGTGCGGCCGCGGCGGCAGCGCCCGACGCGGACAGGGTCCACGGAATTCGATCGATCCCCTCCGCGGGGACCGAGGCGGGGAAGGTGAGCAGCGTGATCGCGTAGGCGGCGACGGCGGTGGCGGCGAGCAGGCGCAGCGTGCGGTCGGAGACCCAGCGGGCGAGGAGGCCGGCCAGGAGGGTGATGCCGGCGGCGAACCAGTTGATGGCGACCGCCCAGAGCGGGAAATCCTCCTGGGCGCCGGTGGCGACGAAGGAGAGGTGCACGCCGACCACGAGCACGATGAGCAGCGCCGAGTCGACGACCAGGATGCGCCGGGCCGAGCGCTGGCCGGCGTCGATAGCGCTGTGGTCAGTCACGCCCGGGGGCCTGCACGTAGCCGTCCTCGATGCCGCGCTGGTACAACTCGACCTTGGTGGCCGCCGATCGGCCGAGCCGGTGGTACAGCGACCGGATGCGGCGGAGATGATCGTTGACGGTGTTCTCCGAGATGAACAGGCGCTCGGCCACGCCGCGGGCGCCGAGGCCCGAGGCGTAGAGACTCAACACCTCACGTTCCCGCAGCGTCAGCGGCGCCGCGGCGAGCAGCGGGTCGGTGTCGAGCGCCGATGCCCACTCGGTGGTCGGCACCAGCTCACCCCGGGCCGCGGTCCGGATGGCGTCCACCAGCGCCTGCCGGGGCGTGGACTTGCGGACGATGCCGAGCACCTCGGCGCGGGAGGCGTTGCGCACCAGGTACGGGTCCTCGCCGGAGGTGAGCACGAGCACGTCGGCACCCCAGTCGCGGATCTGCCGCACGTTCTCGCCCGGGTCGGTGCCGTCGCGCAGGGTGAGGTCGAGCAGAACCAGGTCGGCGTCGCGCATCCGTCTGACCAGGTCGGTCACCGAGGTGGCGTGGCGGGTGAATTCGAGCCCGTCGGCGCCTTCGATCAGGTTCTGTACGGCCATGGCGACCAGCTCGTGGTCGTCGACGATCGCGATCCTCGTGGTCGCTGGCATCCGTGCTCCTGCTCTATGGTTCAGAGCCCCGGTCGTCCCCCGAAGACGGTGCCTCATCGCCACACTAGCGGTGCCCGGCGCCGCGTTGCCTCGGCGTCGTAACCAAGCCCCTCCTGGCGTAACTCCTGCGATTCTTCCGAGCACCGAAAGTGGATGCCGGAATCACGCGGGTGCCGACCCCGCCGGCCCGAAATTGCAGGAGTTATGCCCTCGGGCGGGGTGGGTGTAGGGCATCGGCGGGGGGTGAGGGTGATCTCGGCATCCGCTCGGAGTGCCGGCGAAAAAGGGGACCAGCCGGCTGTGCGACCATGGATGGCAGGGAACGTTGCTGTGAGATTCACCGTCGCCGACCTGTTCGGGGGTGCGTCATGGCCATCGTCATGGGAATTCTCAGCTGTCTCGTGGGGGCGATACTGGCCGCGCAGTCCGCCCGGATTCGGGCGCGGGCCAACCCGTCGGTTCCGTTGCCGGTCTGGACCACCCCGCCGAATCGGCCCGTGCGCGCCAATTTGCTGCAGGGCGCTGCCGGTGGCCTGATGGTGCTGGGAACCGTGCTGATCATCCAGGTCGTCGGCTACGCCGGTCTGTTAGTGATGCTCCCGTTCTGGCTCCCGGCCATCCTGGTGATGCTGCGTCACAACCGCCTCGTCGCGGCGAGCCGCTCCCGTTCGGCCGGCTGAGAGATCGGCGCGGGTCAGGGTGCCGGCGGCAGCCCGGCCGCGATGGCCTGCAGCGCCGCAACGTGGATGCCCATGGCCGCCACGCCCTCACCGGTGGCGGTCAGCCAGGTGCGCGGCCGGTTGCCCACGTAGCCCTTGCGCACCGAGAGGTAACCCGCCGTGCTGAGTGTGCTGATCGCCTTGCTCAGCGCCGAATCGTCGGTCTCGAGCAGGTCGCGGAGGGTGGCGAAGTCGATTTCGACATCCGCTCGTAGCGCCGCCATGACCGAGAAGCGCAGTGGGGTGAGCAGGGCGTCGTCGAGGTCGTGCCGGGGGTGGCCGGTCACGCGGCCTCCCAGGGTTCGGTGTCCCAGATGGGGGCAGGCAGGAACGCCGCGACGACGAGCGGGGCGGCCACGAGGATGCCGCCGACGATGCTGATGAGCCCGTGCTGGGCGGGGGCGAACGCGAGCACCACGGCCAGGCCGTTGATCAGCAGGTACGAGCAGCCGAACGCGATCCATTGGGTGCGGCCCCATTCCTCGGCGAGGCGTTGCATTCCCCACCGGCTGCCGTAGCTGGCCATCATGCCGGTGAGAAAGATGATGTTGGCGATGAGGCTGGGGATCTGAGGGGTCTGGCCGGCCAGAGCGGCGATGGTGCCCAGCCAGAGGGCAAGCACTGCCGTGGCGGTGCAGGCCGCCGGACTGAGCGCGCCGATCAGGTTCGGCGCGGGACGCCGCACTCCCGCATCGCGGGCCCGCAACGCCGACCGGGTCGCGAGCACCCCCAGCGGGGTCGCGGCGAGCACGGTCACCAGCAGCGCCAGCGGCCAGGGCAGGTCGCCGGCAGCCAGCCCAAGCCACACGATGATGCCGAGGGCCAGGAAGGTCGAGCCGGTCACGACCCTGTCGTACCGGCGTGCGTGCGGCGTGCGCTGTCTGGGCTTCGCGCTGGTGCGATCGCCCAGACCGCGCTCGAGGGATGAGGCGGCGAAGAAGCCCGCCATCAGTAGAAAGATGAAGTTCAGGCCCCCGGTGGCATCGGGGTCCTGGCCGTAGAAGCTGGTGCTCGGCGCACCACGCATGATGACCAGGAAGGCCACGCCGAAGACCAGAATGGCCAACGCGATCCAGGCTTCGGCCATGGCGTGGATGCGTGCGTTCACCGCGTCGCGTACCCGATCAGTCACCCGCCCGGCCTGCAAGAGCTGGGTGGCTGCCCGCGCTGGTGCGCCCGTCTGGGTGTCATCTGCGCTGTTCATCGTGTTCCCCCGATCACTTCGGCGATCCCGCCGAGCTGTCAATCTAGCATCCACTTGCCAAATGGCAAGTGCGCGACCTCGAGGCATAACTCCTGCAGAATTCCAGACGGGCGACAGTGGATGCCGGAATCGCGCGGCTGCCGACCCCGCCGGCTGAAAATTGCAGGAGTTATGCCCTCGGGGCGGCGGTCTGGGGTGCGGGTGGGGGAGCGGGATTGAGCGGGACTGCTTCTCAATCGCATCCGCTTTGGGTGTTGTACTTCTCACCCGGTCGGCGCCTACGGTGAAGACACCGCCTGCCGAAAGGACCACCGTGAAGACCTTCACCATGCCCGGAACCGAGATCGTCGCCCCGAACGTTGTACTCGGGCTGATGCGCATCACCGAGAAGACCGACGACGAGGTGCGCGAGCTGATGCGCACCGCCCGCGACGCCGGCATCGACTTCATCGACCACGCCGACGTCTACGGTGGCGTGCGGCACGGCTGTGAGCGCCGCTTCGCCGAGGCGATGCAGCTCACCCCGTCGCAGCGCGACGCCATCACCATCCAGACCAAGACCGGCATCCGCGACGGCTACTTCGACTTCTCCTACGAGCACATCATCGAGTCGGTGAACGGGTCGCTGAAGGCGCTGCAGACCGACCGCATCGACATTCTGCTGCTGCACCGGCCCGACGCGCTGGTGGAACCCGAGGAGGTCGCCCGCGCGTTCGACGAGCTCGAGTCGGCCGGCAAGGTGCGCGCGTTCGGGGTGTCCAACCACACGCCGCGCCAGATCGACCTGCTGCAGAAGTCCCTGACGCAGCCCATCGTCGCGAACCAGCTGCAGCTCTCCATCACGCACGCGCCGATCGTCGCGCAGGGCGTGGCGGCGAACATGGTCGCCGAGCAGCAGTCGGTCACCCTCGACGGCGGCGGCATCGTGGACTACTGCCGGCTGCACGACATCACCATTCAGGCCTGGTCGCCGTTCCAGGCCGGCTTCTTCACCGGGGTGTTCCTCGACTCGCCCGACCACCCCGAACTCAACGCGGTGATCAACCGGCTCGCCGGCCAGTACGACGTGCCCGCGATCGCCATCGCCACCGCCTGGATCACCCGGCACCCCGCCCAGATGCAGGTGGTGCTCGGCACCACCAGCCCCGACCGGGTCGCCGCCGCCACGCTGGGCTCCGACATCCCGCTCACCCGCGCCGAGTGGTACGAGCTGTTCCGGGCCGCCGGGCACATCGTTCCCTAGCGCGTTTCGGCCAGTGGATGCCCGCCGGGCCGGCCGGTGCCGGCGCGGGCCTGGTGGGTCAGGCGAGGTCGGTCGGCGCGCCGTCGGTCGGCGCGTGGTCGGTCAGCGCGAGCCGCATGAACGTGCTGTGCGGGTCTGGCCGGTAGTCCGCGAACGGGGCGCACTCGGTGAAACCGTGTCGCTCGTACAGCCGCCGGGCCGGCGCGAAGAAGTCTTCGCTGCCCGTTTCGAGGCTGAGCCGCTCGTAGCCGCGCGACCGGGCCTCGGTGATCACGGTGCCGAGCAGCGCCGCGGCCACGCCGCGACCGCGCGCGGCCGGGGTGGTGCGCATCGACTTGATCTCGCCGTGGCGCGCATCCAGTTGCTTGAGTGCGCCGCAGCCGAGCAGCACGCCGTCCTCCCGCGCCGTCCAGAACGTCAGGCCGACGGTGGCCAGGGCCGAGTGGTCCAGGGCGTGCACACTGTCGGCGGGGGAGGTGGCGAACATGTCGGCGAGGTGCTCGTCCAACAGCAGGCGGACATCCGCTCGGGTGGGGTCATCGAGGTCGATCTGGAGCATGGGAACACGTTACCGGCCGGCGGTACGTGCCCGGGCGACGCGAGTCGCCCCGACGGCGCAGGTTGCCCGCGCTGGCGCAGGTTGTACCCTGCGCCGACGGGACCAGCCTGCGCCGCCGGGACCACCCTGCGCCGCGCGGCACGGCCACCCGCCGGCGCGACCGCCTAGACCAGGCTGGCGAGGAAGTCCGCGTAGCGCGCCGCCGGGTCGGCGACCAGGCTGGCCTTGACCTGCGTCGCGGTGTCGTCGGCCAGCACCTCGGTCGCGCCGACCTCGAGGCCATCCAGTGCCGCGGTGACGACGACCGACGGCGCCACCTTCGCCAAATCCCAGCCGGCCGTCATGTCGGTGTCGACCATGCCCATGTGCAGGCCGGTCACCTGGGTGCCCTGGCCGGCGAGTTCGATGCGGGCACCGTCGGTCGCGCTCCACGCCGCGGCCTTGCCGGCGGCATAGACCGTCCCACCCGGCGAGGAGATCCAGGACAGCGCCGAGAGCACGTTGAGAACGGCCCCGCCGCCGTTGCGGGCCAGCACCGGAGCGAAAGCGCGCATGAGCTTGAGCGGACCGAAGAAGTTGGTCTCGAATTCGTGGCGGATGACGTCGAGATTGCCCTCGATGAGCGTCTCGCCCAGGTTGACGCCGGCGTTGTTGATCAGCACCTGCACATCGCCGGCCTGCACGGCCGCCGCCGCGATCTGGGCGTCGTTGGTGACATCGAGCGTGACCAGCTCGACGCCGTCGACATGCACTGCGTCGATGTTGCGGGCCGCGAGGTAGATCTTGCGGGCGCCGCGCTCCTTGAGCTGGCGCACGAACTCCGCGCCGATGCCCCGATTGCCGCCGGTGACCAGAACAACCGAACCGTGAATCTCCATGAGAAAACCTTTCTGTAACGAGCACTAGTTAATGGCTGCCGAAACGCTAACACATTTTGTAGGGCCCGTTATAGAATGGATGCATCATGACAGGCCGACCGAGAACCTTCGACAGAGACGCCGCGCTGCTGGTGGCGATGGAGCAGTTCTGGCGGGAGGGCTACGACGAGACCACCGTGGCGAAGCTCACCGCCCAGATCGGGATCACCCCGCCGAGCCTGTACGCGGCGTTCGGTGACAAGGACCAGCTCTTCGCGGCCGCTGCGGCGTGCTACTTCGATCGGGTGAGCGTTGAGACCGTCCGGGCGCTCGACCAGCCGACCGCGCGGGCGGGACTGGTCGAGGTGCTCCGCCAGACCGCCGCAGCGCACACCGACCCGGCGACCCCGCCGGGCTGCTTCCTGCTCAGCGATCCTCACCTGGCCGCGGAACGCGCCCTGTTGCGGGGTCGCTTCGCCGACCGGCTCGAGCGCGGACTCCGCGACGGCGACGTGCCCGCCGGCACCGATCCGGAACAGCTCGCCGATTTTCTGATGGCGGTGCTCGGCGGAATGTCCGCTCGCGCCCGGGACGGTGGCACCGCGGCCGAGGTGGCCGGCATCGTGGCGATCGCGGAGGCGGCCCTGCCGCCGGTCGTCCGCCCCTGAGGCGAGCCCCTGACCCGCGTCGCCCGCCCCTGACGCCCGCCCGGCCTCGCCTCGAAACGCGGCCCGGCCGGCCCCCGACACAGTCCGGCCCGCCTCGACGCGCGCCGGGTCGGACCTCGAAACGCAGCCCGGCCTCGCATCCAGTGAAGGAAGACGTGCGATTTGCGGGACGGAATCGCCGATGTGGTCCTGCCGGGCCGCCTATGTCCCGCTAAACCGTCGAGCTCGAACCGATAATCGGGCCCTACTGGTCGGCGTGCGCCTCGAGAAAGTTGTACACCTCGGTGTCGTCCACGCCGGGGAAGGTGCCGCTCGGCAGCGGGGAGAGCACGTGCGCGTGCAGCCGGGCGCTCGGCCAGGCCTGACCGGTCCAGCGGGCGGCGACCTCGCCGGTGGGGCGGCGGCAGCAGGACTCGTCGGGGCAGTGTGACACCGCCCGCTGGGTGGTCTCCCGGCCGCGGAACCACTTGGCCTGCGCGAACGGGGCGCCCACGCTGATCGAGAATTCACCGTCGGACATGGTGCCGGTCTGGGTGGCGCACCAGAACGTGCCCGCTGGGGTGTCGGTGTACTGGTAGAACTCGGTGGTGCGGTTGGTGTGGGTGAAGGCGCTGCGGGCGCTCCACTGTTTGCAGACCAGCTGGCCCTCGATCGAACCGGTGACATCGGCCGGTAGCGGCAGGCCGTCGTTCTCGTAGCCCTTCTGCAGAGCACCGTCGCCGGAGACCCGCAGAAAGTGCACGGTCATGTCCAGGTGCGCGGTGGCCAGGTTGGTCAGCCGCAGCGCCGCCGCCTCGTGGGTGACGCCGAACGCGTCGCGCAGGTCCTCCACCGAGAGCACCCGGTCACGTTTGGCGGCCTGCAGGAATGACCGGGTCGCCTCCAACGGCATCAGGCAGCAGGCGGCAAAGTAGTTGATCTCCAACCGCTGCCAGAGAAACTCGGCGTAACTGGCCGGCCGCTCGTGCCCGAGCAGCCGGTGCCCCATCGCCTGCAGCGCCATCGACCGCAGCCCGTGCCCGCCGGGAATCGACGCCGGCGGCAGGTAGATACGGTGGTTGGCCAGGTCGGTCACCGACCGGGTGGAGTGCGGCAGGTCGTTCACGTAGATCAGGGTGAAGCCCAGCTGCTCGGCCATCACGCTCACCTCGCGGTGGGTGAGCGCACCAGAAACGTGACCGGATGCCCGCACCCGCTCCTCGGCGAGCTGCTCGATGTCGGGCATGTAGTTGGCCCGTTCGCGCATCCGCTCGTGCAGCTCGGTGTTGGCCCGGCGGGCCTCCTCCGGGGTGGCGATGGCCTCGCTGGCCCGGCGGGCGAGCTCACGGTGCAGACCCACCAGCGACTCCAGCGCGGCCAGCGGCATACCCTTGGTCACCTTGACCGCCGGCAGGCCCAGCGCCCCGTAGAGCGGGTTCTTCTGCGCCCGGGCCAGGTCGATCTCCAGCGCCGCCCGGTCGTTCGGCGCCTCAGTGCTGAGCAGATCGGCCAGGGGCACGCCCAGCGCCGCCGCGAGCTGATGCAGGGTCGAGAGCTTGGGTTCCCGCCGGCCGTTCTCGATCAGGGAGAGCTGGCTGGCCGCCAGGCCCACCCGCTCGCCGAGCTGGTCGAGCGTGAGGGCGCGCTCACCGCGAAAGTGACGGATGCGAAGACCCAGGGTGACGAGGTCGGAGGCCGGCGTTGGCATTCCTTAAGCATACGGAAAGAACCGGGATTCTTAACGGGCAATTTTTCGTCCGGACCGCCGAATTCGCCGCATTCTTGGAGAACGGGAGGAAATTACCGCTCCCGCCCCGTACTTTTCTTCGTTGTTCCGGTGTCACCGGTCAACGGAGGGTTGCCCAGAGAGGAAGGCCGGCCATGACCGTCACGCACCCCGTCCGCAGCACCAGCCCCGCCCCGCACATCGGCCGCGCCGCCGCCCGCACCGTGACGGCCGCCGCCGCGGTCCGCTCCGCACCGGTCGGCAGCACCGCACCGACCGGCAGCACCGACGTGGACCTCATCGCCTGGGTCGACGGGATCGCCCGGCTCACCCAGCCCGACAGCATCGTCTGGTGCACCGGCACCGCGCAGGAGGCCGACGCCCTGTCGAAGCAGCTGGTCGCCGAGGGCAAGCTCATTCGGCTCAACCCGGAATGGCGTCCGAACAGCTTCCTCGCCCGCACCAGCCCGAGCGACGTGGCCCGGGTGGAGGACCGCACCTTCATCGCATCCACTCACCCCGACGACGCCGGCCCCACCAACAACTGGGCCGACCCGCAGAAGATGCACGCCGAACTCGACGGGGTCTTCGCCGGCAGCATGCGCGGCCGCACCATGTACGTCGTACCGTTCTCGATGGGCCCGCTCGGCGGCCCCATCTCGCAGCTCGGGGTGGAGATCACCGACTCGCCCTACGTGGTGCTGAACATGGGCATCATGACCCGCATGGGCGCGGCCGTGCTGCGGCTGATCGAGGCCGGCACCCCGTGGGTGCGCACCGTGCACAGCGTCGGCTACCCGCTCGTGGATGCCCAGGGCGCGCGTCGTGCGGACGTCACCTGGCCCAGCAACGACACCAAGTACATCGTGCAGTTCCCCGAGGAGCGCGAGGTCTGGTCGTTCGGTTCCGGCTACGGCGGCAACGCGTTGCTGTCGAAGAAGTCCTTCGCGCTGCGGATCGCCTCGGTGATGGCCCGCGACGAGGGCTGGCTGGCCGAGCACATGCTGCTGATCAAGGTCACCTCGCCCGAGGGTGGCAGCTACCACGTTGCCGCCGCGTTCCCGTCGGCGTGCGGCAAGACCAACCTGTCGATGCTGCAGCCCACCGTGCCCGGCTGGAAGGTGGAGACCATCGGCGACGACATCGCCTGGCTGCGCCCCGGCGCCGACGGCCGGCTGTGGGCGATCAACCCCGAGGCCGGGTTCTTCGGTGTCGCGCCCGGCACCGGCGAGACCACCAACCCCACCGCCGTGCAGACGGTCTGGGGCAACACCATCTTCACCAACGTGGCGCTGCGCGACGACGGCGACGTCTGGTGGGAGGGCCTGACCGACACCCCGCCGGCACACCTGACCGACTGGGAGGGCAACTCCTGGACCCCCGACAGTGGTCGGCCCGCCGCGCACCCCAACTCCCGGTTCACCGTGCCGGCAGCG
>Ga0247816_10000697_pt1 | contig 18353 bp, 23 predicted proteins | sample UWRJL209509C1_FD_179930 | JGI IMG/M metagenome (GOLD analysis project Ga0247816, IMG submission 179930) | Plant litter microbial communities from Arlington Agricultural Research Station in Wisconsin, United States - UWRJ-L209-509C-1 | ecosystem: Environmental > Terrestrial > Plant litter >...
ACGCCGAGAATTTCAAACATGCTTACGAATGGCTTGAACTTGTGGATAAAGGCCTTAAAACGCCGCTAGAGCCAGCCATGCACATTCTCAAACTGATGATTGAAACGTCACAGGTTGAGCTTACGGGCTTTCGCGCTGCAGGCGACACGGTAAACGCAAAGCTTTGTTTGGAGTGCATTAACTCATACCGCACAGCGCTTAATTTGCTGATTCAAGGCGGTGTAGTGACTGATGCTGGCGCGAAAGCGAATTAATGGCCGCTTTCACAATCACCAAGCGCGTTGAGATAACTTTAACGCCACAAGTCAAAGAGGCGTTGTATTTTTACCTTTTTGACGTGCTTGGTGGAGTGACCGAAGAGGATCATAAGCAGTGGAAACGGTTGTGGGCGAAGATTAACAGGCTTGAAGCTGGTGAGATTATCAATTTTGAGGCCATATTTCCACGCAATGCAAAGTTTCACCGTAAGTTTTTCGCTTTGTTAAATTTCGCATTTGAAGCTTGGGAACCAGAGCGCAGCCATAAAAGCTACAAAGGCCGTCCGATTACTAAGAATTTTGAGCGATTCCGCAAAGACGTGATTGTTTATGCAGGCTACTACGAACAAACTTTTGACCTTAAAGGCAATATGAAACTTGAGCCGTTAAGCATGAGTTTTGCCAAGATGGATCAGCCAGAATTTGAATTGCTATACAACGCAGTGGCCACAGTAATACTTGAGAATGTTTTATCGAATTACAAAGACCGTAACGAACTGGACGCGGTTATAGAGCAGATTATAGGATTTTTATGAACGAACCCGTCATTATCGGCAGCGCCAGCCTGTATTTAGGTGATTGCATGACATACATGGCCACGTTGCCAGATAACGCTTTTGATTTAGCAATCGTAGATCCGCCATACGGGATTAAACAAGACGGGCATAGAGTAAATAACCGTTCAAAATTGGCCGTTAGTACCAATTACCATAAAGCTTTATGGGATCAAGAAAAGCCGCCTTATGAGTATTTCTTACAGTTAAAGCGCGTAAGCAAAAACCAGATCATTTGGGGCGGCAATCATCTTGCGGCGCTCATCAATGAAAACTCACCATGCTGGATAGTTTGGAATAAACATACAACAGCTGAATATGCAGATGCAGAGTTGGCTTACACCAGTTTTGAAACAGCAGTAAGAATTTTCGATTACCCGTGGAACGGCATGATTCAAGGATTTCACGGCGATAAAAAGAAAAATGAAATAAGGATTCACCCAACACAAAAACCAATTGCACTGTACGAATGGCTACTTTCCAATTACGCAAAGCCCGGCGACAAGATTTTAGACACACATTCTGGCAGTGGAAGTAATGTGGTTGCGTGTAATAGGATGGGTTTTGAGCTTACGGCTATTGAGATAGATCCAGTATATTTTTCTGACAGCATCAAAAGAATATGGGCTGAACTAGGACAAACAAGGTTATTCGCATGAAAAAATCCAGCAAAAGAAAACCACGCCCAATTTACAACCCAATGATAGTGGTTAACCACACATGCGGCGATGAGCTTGAAATAGCAAACTGGAACACGCTTAACGCCTTCACGCACGGCGTAGCAGATGAAGCCCACTACAAGCATTTTGTGGATATGGCCAATATTCTGCAAATCGCTGGCCAGCTGCGTCCACAGTATTCATTAATGGCCGAGTTCATCATTAATGAAGTAATACCACTTTTAGAGGCCGTCAAAGAGCGTTTAGCGCGCATAGGAAAGCTTGGGCTTGCTGGTGGCGACTTAGACATACTGCGTGAATTTATTATGCTCTATACGGCTTTCTGGAAACAGGAAACAAGCGGCTTTTTAGTTGAGTGCCAACAGCAGATGCAGCTGTTTTATGCGGAATTAGTAAAAAACGGGGTGACAGTATGAATTTATTAAATCCATTTGATGAAGTTTTCAACCACACCTATTTTCAAATCAGAAAGAAAATAGAGAAGTTTTACGGCGTGACTAACGCTGATGAGTATTTTAATAAATTAAGAAAAACGATTTTAGATAAATGCGTAAAAGATACACATAAAATCAAAGAGTTTGATAATTTACTTGATTACTGTGCGCATGTTCAGATGGTGCGTAAATATGGCCATGAGCATACTGAAGTTAAAGAACGTCAATCGAAAGGTGAAGCCAATGAAAACGTATGAAATTGTTGTTTACGAGCTTAAAAAAGGCAAAAAACATAAACGCAACAAAAGAGTAATTTCAATTTTAGTTGATGATTATGGAATCGGCATTTTAGACGATGGACTTATACCAAAAATGAGCCAAAAAAAGCTTGAGAATCTTGGCGCTGGCGCAGAAATTCTAAAAGCAGAGTTCTACGGCAGACTAGATGAACCAGAGCCGCAGGCAATAACGGTTGTTGGTACCACGGAAACGAGGCATTAAATGGAAATAATATTAATTATCGTAGGCATGGTGGCGCTGTATCTGGCGTACTTAGGCTATATGGCGCACAACGCAGGATTTAGTAAGCCGCAGTTTCCGCCAGAGCCTAAACTAATATTCGATGAACACGATTACATCAAAGAGCGCCTTTTGTGGGATTTAAGCAGCGCGCAATTGCCAATTAAAAAAATAACTGTTTATCGCGGTAATTTTGTTGATGTTGTAATTGAATATACCAACAGCCAACAACATCGTTTTGCTTACGGCTTTAAATTAGGCAATGACCATAGTGATGACTGGATAGTTGAATATGTTAAGCAGCAATTTAAACAGCACATGATGAATTTTCAATGACCGCCATACCTAAATTTAAGTACATACGCAGCGAAAAGCTGATGCAGATGTATCGAACCATTCCGTGCCAGCATTGCGGCTCTGGTGCGTCAACGTGTGGCGCTCACAGCAATCAATCCAAACATGGTAAAGGCAAGAGCATTAAAGCCAGCGATCACTTCGCAGCGACTATGTGCGATAACTGCCACAAACTATGTGACTACGGCCTATCGCGCGCCGAAAGTGTTGCCATGTGGTGGAAAGCCCACGTTAAAACCGTGAAGCTATTAACTAAAATGTACGGCGAAAAGTATTTAAAACTTGTTGATTATTATGAGGTGGCAGAGTGAATAATTTCGGTGTTTCAATGTGCCAAGTGTGCGGCAAGAGCAAGGGCAATATGCAAGACCACACCCGATGCTCAAAGATATTGCAAAAGCGCATGGCCGAAACCAATAAAAAGCGCTATCCATCGCGCAATAAATTTAATAACGAAGGACAGCTTGGATTTGCGAGTTACCTTGATAAAAATGCAGCAAATGGGGTGGATGAGTGATTTTAATACTACCTAATCCAGTAAGTAACAACGCCAAGGCCGCAGCTGTAGGCGGTAGATTTATAAGCACTAAATCGGCAAAGCAATTTAAGTCAGATGTTGGCTGGCTGGCAAAAGCGTCTAAATGCAAGATGCTAACGGGCAAAGTCAGTGTGAGTATTGATTATCACCCACGCGAAAACAAAGACGGATCTGCAAGCGAGGCGCGACTTGATATTGATAACATCCCAAAAGTCCTATTTGACGCGCTCAAAGGTATTGCATGGATTGACGATAAGCAAGTAACCAAGTTATTTATTCAAATCGCCAGCCCAAGACCATACGGCGGCTTAACAGTAATCATTGAGGGTATATCGTGAACATCCAGCTGCTAAAAGCAAAAAAAAGAAACCTGTTACTTAACTGTGACGGCCATTTAGTTAACTTCATCTTTGATCCAAAGAACGTAAGCCCGTGCGGTAGGTATGTTTTACTTGGTGAAAATCACGGCGATATGCTTTTTGGCTGGCACATGGTTAATGAAATATCCGATCGCGTAGTCAGCGTGTTGCAAGAGTGGGAACCAGTGCGGCCAAGGAAACCAATTAGCGATGCAGAGTTAACCAAGCTACTAGAAAACCTTAAGCCTGCAAAGCTTCAAGTGCTGCCAAACTCATACGGCACAAGGCCTGTAGATATTGCGCATTGGAATATTTAAATGGCTAAACGGCAAAAAGAAAAGTACGAGCCACTAATACCAATAATCAACGAATGGCTTGAATACTGCTATCACAACGACTTTAAACAGTCGCCACTGCCGCCGCCTATGCTGCAAAAGATTAGAAACCACTTCGCAAAGCTACCGAATAAGCCGTTAAGACGATTTCACAGCCCACAATGCCACGCCTTTGAAGCGGTGATGAAGTGGGCGGCAAAGCGGCACCACGATAAATTCATGTGCTTTCTACTCGTATTTTTACCAGAGTTCAGACACATCCCAATAAAGACATTGGCGCACGACCTTAAGTTAAACAGCGATTCAGTTTACCTACGCGCCAACAAAGCAGCAGAGCATTACATTGAATTGATAGACTTTAAAACCAATTGATTTTTTCACAACGTAAGGAGTAATAAAATGTTTAGTAATTTTATGGCAACAGTAGCACTGGCAGCGGCAATATACAGCTTGATACAGGTATATAAATTGAGAACTGATAAAAATAGCTTAGAAAATCTTACGCATCGAATTAACGGGTTGCAGAGAGAGCAACAAATTACAGAGGTTGAAGTTAAGGCTTTCCAAAACGCTTTATGCAAAGACGCAGATCGTGGCGGCAGTGGCGGTATGGCAAGCAAACAAGATGATGTTTGCGGCTACGGGTTAGATCCAGTACAAAGAGCGCGCATTGAAATGTTGAGAAGTATCAACACCGCCAACGCCAGCACTGGTAAATGCAGTTCAACAGCGCCAGATGAAACAGCGCAAAAAGAATCAAAAGAACAGCAGATTTTAAGTAATTTAATGCAATGGAAAATTAAATCACCAGATGATTTACATAGGGCAACAAAACTGGCGGTAATGGGTGGCTGTCCAGATGCTAGATTTTATAATTCATTTTTAATCGATTGGGGATTCCTAGCTAAACTTACAGAGTGCAAGCCAGCGCCTACAGATACAGCGCAGGCAACAGATATTGATATTACAGCTGAATTGTTAAAGGCTGGCGTTCCGATGTTTATTGCTATCCGAGTTGGTAAAGCGTATGCCGACAGTCAAAACAAACAAAGCGCATTTGAGCAGCACGAAGGTATGTGGCGTTTAAAGAAAGATATTCATGACAACACGTTCCAACAAAAAACAGCAACCGAAGAGGAAATGAAAGGCAAAAGCATTGCTGAATTTTACGGCATTGATGTGTCGGAATTACTTGAAAGCGATCATGCTGGAACGCTGACATTTAAAACAGGGCTTGTAATTTCTGGCGAACCGCTTAAATCTGAAAATAAAACCGATAAAGCAATCACTAAAGCGCTTAGAGAGTTCTTAAAAGCCAGTGTTGATGCAGGCATTGTATTTACGGCCAGCAACGGCTACACGGTTAAATCGGTAAAAGTATCAAAAATGCAAACCACGTAAGACAACGTAGGACAGCTACCGAGTAAAAACACGGCAAAATAGTTATCAAGCAAACGTCCTAAATAACTTATTATCTCTTGCATTAAAGGGGTGGTAATCGCTTAAAAAAGCTCACTTCACGGTGGGCTTTTTTTTATGAGGGGGCGTAGCATGGTGGTTGAACAGATACAGCAACATGAGGCGGCGGTAGTCGTTTCAACAATACCGCCAACCATTCAAGCGACACTGCCAGTTTGGGCGACAATGTTTTCAGTCTGGCCATTCACAGTAGCGTTTATCGCGGCATCAGTCGCATTACTATACTCAACACAAGAGTTCTCACTCAAAATCGCAGCAAAGAACATCACTGGCAGCACGTTAATCGCAGGCGGCGCATCGCAATTAGTCGGTAAGCCTGTAATCAATGTAATTGCAAACGTCCATCCATTTTTAAAACCGCTTGAACAAACAGGAGAATACGCAGCCGTTGGGTTGCTGGCTATTGCTGGTGGTTTACTCTGTCACTTGGTAATGCCGATCATTAACGAATGGTTCGAGCATTACCGAAAAAGCAAGTTTCCTAAACCACCAACCACAGGCGCTACGCCGAATGGAGATAGCGCATGATCACCATCCTTCAAATAGTCTTAATTAAATTCCCTATTTATTTGACCTTATTGTTTCTGGCCATATCTTGCATTGAGCTGGCGCGCTCAAATACGCCGATGCCGCAGTTCGGCTGCCGATGCAAGAACACAGCACTAATACTAAAAATCGTAGGTTGCGGAACAATCAGCCTCGCAGTTCATTACGAGCCTTCATTCCCGTGGGTGATTCTTTCAATGGTTCCGCTAATCCTTGGCACTGCATTGTGGGATTTAACATCAAGCGTAGAAATTCATCACAGGATCGATAAGTGGGTAACAAGCTTCAAACAACGCATTTATGACCTAAGACACCGCAATGACCGCGATGAGGAACGCTCTGTAAGCAATTAATTAATCATGGCCAATACTAAGACCTTACCTAAAACAAAGAAAAATGAGATCAGCGCCGAAACTTGGACGCTGATTGAGGCTGACTATCGCTCTGGATTAATGAGCAATCGCCAGATAGCAGCAAAGCATAATTGCGGTGAAACCATTGTGCGCAATAAAGCTAAGTTGCTTGGATGGAAAAAAGACCTTGCAAACGCAATACGGGCGCGCGCTTTAGAACTTGTGCGCACTCAAGATGTGCGAGCAGATGTGCGCAATGAAACCACAGATGCGCAGATTGTTGAAGATAATGCGCACGTTCAAGCAAATGTAATCATTGCGCATCAGAAAAGAATAGTTGGTGCGAACGCTACATTTGAATTGTTAATGCAAAAGCTAGACGGTTCAGTGGTTAATGCTGCCGAGTTTGAAGAGTTGGCCGAGTTGTTAGCCGCTAAGAGAACTGCGCACATGACTGATCCAGTTAAGCAAGCAGCAGAGCAAGACCGATTAATGGCGATATTCACCAAATTTATGCAATTGCCTACGCAAGCAGGCGTATTTAAACAGTTAACAGATTCACTTAAAACATTGATTGCTGCCGAGCGTGAAGCTTATGGCATTGATGGCAAACAAAGCGTTGGTGAAACCATTGAAGAATTGCTTGAGAAGTTGGCAGAGGAAAAGAATCAGTGAGTTTAGAAATATTGCGCCAATTGCGTAATGACTTTACTTACTACGCACCACGGATGTTGAAGATTGTGGATAAGTCTGGCGCGATTATTCCGCTTCACTTAAACAGAGCGCAGTTGTACGCACATGAACAGATGGAAAGCCAGCTTAGTTCTACTGGCAAAGTAAGGGCGATTATATTGAAAGGCCGCCAACAAGGGCTAAGTACCTACGTTGAGGCGCGGAATTATCACAAAACGAGCATGAATAAAGGGCAATCGGCCTACATTCTTACTCACCAAGATAAGTCCACAACGGCTATTTTCGATATGGTTAAAAACTATTATGACTTGTCGCCAGAATCTATGCGACCAGTAACAGGCAAGGCGAATAGTAATGAATTGCTGTTTAGTTTACTGAAAAGTAAATACACAGTTGGTACCGCAGGCAGTAAAGCAATTGGCCGCGGCTTAACAGCGCAGTTGTTTCACGGTTCAGAGGTGGCGTTTTGGGATAACTCTGATGCTCATTTAGCTGGTATTGGCCAAGCGATTGCAGATATTGATGGCACCGAGATTGTTTTAGAGAGTACGGCCAATGGTTTAAACAAGTTTCATAAGATGTGCCAAGACGCCTTACGCGGTATTGGTGATTACATTTTAATTTTTGTGCCGTGGTTTTGGGAACCGTCTTACCAGAGAACGCCAGATGATGATTTTGTACTAGATGGTGAAGAGGCCGCTTATGCCGAACGCTACGATGTAACGATTGAGCAAATGGCATGGCGCAAGAATAAGACGCAGACCGACTTTAGTGGTGATTATGCGTGGTTTGACCAAGAGTACCCGGCAAGTGTGGCGCTGGCATTTAGGAAAAGCTCAAGCAATAGCTACTTAACGCTTGAATCAGTTGAAGATGCAATGGCGACTAAGGTAACTGAAAGCCAAGAAGGTGCGCCAAAGATTATGGGTGTAGATCCAGCTGAATATGGCGATGACGGCACGGCAATTGCAAAACGCCAAGGCCGCATAGTTGAGCCAATACAGCGGCACTACAAAAAAGGCACGATGGAAGTAGTTGGATTAGTGGCGATTGAGGCTGATAAGTACAAGCCAGACGCTATTAATGTGGACTGTACTGGTATTGGTAGCGGTGTAGCGGATAGGTTGAGCGAGTTAGGTTATCCAGTACATCGCGTACATTTTGGCAGCAAGGCGATTGATGACAAAGCTTACAGCCGCCGCAAAGATGAAATGATGGGCGAGTTTAAGAAGTGGCTGGAAGATTCACCATGCCAGCTGCCGAACGATGAGATATTGAAAAGTGATTGTGTTGTAGCGAGTTACACCTACGATTCAAGCCGCCGATTGATTATTGAATCGAAAGAAAAGATTAAGGCGCGTGGTTTGCCATCGCCCGATAGTAGTGATGCAGTAGCTTTGACGTTTGCGGTGAGGATTCACCCTAAACAAAAACCAAGAGAACGATCAACTTTTAACTGGAAGGCTGGATAAATGGAAGGCACGACTGAAAACATGAGCGAAACCGCCATTGTTGCCGCAGAACCAATGCCGCCCAAAGCTTTGCCTAAAGACGCCAAGGCTGTGAAAACGCTTGAGCTTCAATTCCAAGAGTATCACGACATTTTAAATGAAGTGCGTGATCAGCCAAGATACCGCAGGCAGTGTGACATTGCGGCTGATTACTACGATGGCAACCAGTTAGACACTGAAACATTGCAATTCATGGCCAAGAACGGCATGGCGCCAATTGTTGAAAACTTGATCAGCCCGACTATCGATGCAGTGCTAGGCCTTGAGGCCAAAACTCGCAAGGATTGGAAAGTCACGTCACAGAATGTTATGGACGATGACGACTTAGCCGATGCGCTGAATCAAAAGCTTTATGAGGCAGAGAAAACATCACATGCTGACCGTGCTATCAGTGAGGCTTTCAAAGCTCAGTGTGTGCCGGGCATTGGATGGGTTGAAGTCTTACGCGAAAGCGATCCATTCAAAGAGCCGTACCGCGTTGAGTATGTGAACCGTAATGAAATGGCGTGGGATATGAACGCCAAACTACCAGACAAGAGCGATGCTATGTGGATGATGCGCTCACGTTGGTTCGATATTGAGGTGTTAAAGCAAGCTTTCCCTAAACATGCCACTTTATTGGAGTGTGTTGGCGATTCATGGGGCGCTTACAGTGGCAGCCTAATGGAACTCACTGACGGCGGCGAATCAACAAGCCTTGCAATGTCACACGACAATGAGCGTGCTTTTACCGTTGAAGATCACGAATGGCGCAATACCAGCCGTAAACGCTTAAGACTTACCGCGCTTTGGTATAAGCGTTATGTGACTGGTTATGTATTCCGCGCACCAAATGGTGCAATGACCGAGTTTAACGACAAGAATCCAGACCACATCCAAGCGATTCACTCTGGCGTACAGCTACGCAAAGCCAACTTCTCTAAATTGCGTGTGAGCTTTTGGACTGGCGCACACAAATTAAGTGACGATGCAAACCCATTTGCGCATGGCCGCTATCCTTACGTGCCGTTTATCGGCAAAGAAGAGGATATGACTGGTATTCCATACGGTTTAGTACGTCCGATGATTCCAATGCAGGATGAGATCAACGCGCGTAACACTAAATCAATCTGGTTGCTGGCCGCCAAGCGCGTGACGATGACCGCAGGCGCGACAATTGATGACATTGAGCTAGTGCGTCAAGAGGCTGGTCGTCCAGATGCAATGCACATCCTTAACAAAGAGGAAATGCAAAACGGCGGCATATTCAAAGTTGAAACAGACTTTCAGCTTAATGCCCAACAATATCAAGCGATGGCCGATAAGCGTGTTCAGCTTAAGGCGGTTGCTGGTGTGTTCGCAGCATTTGAAGGTTCAAGCAATCAGCAATCTGGTATTGCGCTGCAGCAGGCAACAGAGCAAAGCTCACAGACATTGGCTTGCATTTACGATAACAATGAGTATTCCCGTGCGCTAGTGGGTGAATTATTGCTATCACTCATCATTGAGGATATTGGCCAAAAACCACAAACAGTGGTGATTAAGTCTGAATTTGGCGCAGTTGATAAGTCAGTTGAGATCAATAAAGAAAATCCAGATGGCACGATCAGTAACCAAATCAGCATGATTCGCGCGAAGGTTGCGCTATCTGACGTGCCGACTACTTCAAGCTTTAAAGCACAGACATTGCAAACATTCTCACAAATCAACCAAGGCTTGCCGCCACAGTACCAAGGCATATTGTTTAAATTCATGATGAAGCTGACCGATATTTCTGGTGCAGACAAAGCTGAAATCATGGATGAGATCGCCCGTATGAATGGTGAGCAAGTCAATAAGCCGCCTAAAAATGAGGAAGAGGCAGCAGCACAGCAAGCAGCAGCACAGAAAGCCGCCGCAGTTGAGCAACTTCAAATTCGTGATGCTACGGCCACAGTCGCATTGAAAGAGGCGCAAGTCGCTAAAGCACAGGCCGAGGCGCAGAAACTATTAGGCGAATCTAGCAATGGCCAGATGAATCCAGAGCTTGAGGCTAAAAACAAAGAAATTGAAGAGCTTGAGGCTGACTTAGAAGAGGCGCGCATTGCCTTTGATACCAAAATTGAAGAGGCCAACATTCGTAAAGCTACCGCCATTGAAGTGGCGCGCATGAATATTGAAGCAAAAATGGTACTCGCCAACAATGAATTATTGGAAACGATTAAAACACTTGAAAACGAAATGAGTGAGATTGAAAAGCTCATGGGTTTAGAAGATTCGCAGGCCAGCGATACGGCCAACAAGCAGCAAACGGCGCAAGCCGCGTAGTAAACCATGCAAATGGTATTTTTGAACCATCCTTAACGCAGCCCAGCGATACGGGATAGCCTAAACCGCTATAGGAGTAATGCAAAATGAGTACAGTAAACCAAGACACGACAGTAATTGACGACAAAATCCCAACGGATGATGAAATCAACGCGGCCTATGACACTGAATCAGGCACTAATGGCGTAAATAAAAGCGAGGAAACGCCAGACCTTGCAAAGCCAGATGCAGCTGAAACAAAGCCAGACGGTGTAGTGGACGACAGCAAGGCCGATGGTGTAGCTAGTAAAAACGGTAAGCACATTTTACCTTTTGAAGTGCTAGAAAAAAATCGGCAGGAATTGGCTGATGAAAGAGCGGCACGCGCAGCGGATAACGAAAAGTTTGAGGCAATGCAGGCAGAGCTTGAAGCTTTAAAAAGTGGCAAGGCAAGTGTTGATACCAGTAAATTTTATTCAGACGAAGATTTAGAGCTTATGGCCGAAAGTCAGCCGTCTGTAGCAGAGTTTATTCGTGACCTACAAAGTACCGTAGTTAATGTGAGCGCTCAAAGTAAGCAAGTTGAGGCCAAGCAAGTGCAACAAGCACAAGCGTCATTAAATCAGCAAATGCAGGACGCCATTGATTCATCGCCATTACTGACAGCGCTTCAAATCGATAAGGATATTACAGGCTGGAATCGAGCCGCAGTTATCGATCAGATTTTAATGGCAGATCCAGAGTTCGCCAGCAAATCTATAGCCGAAAGAATGGCTGAAACTGAAAAGCTGTACGTTGCTAGATACGGTAATCCAGATGCAAAAAGTTCAAAAGAAACAGACAAAGTTAAAGAGGCTTTGGCTAAAGCAGATCAGGGTGCAACGTCCATCAAATCAATATCGGACTTAGCTGGCGGCGCAACACCCGGCAGTGAAGATGTTGAGTTTGCAAATCAATCAGCGCCAGCAATGGCTGATAAGTTCGCAAATATGACGACAGCACAAATGGATGCTTACATAGCCCGAACTATCGCATAAACACAATCGGCGTATAGAAACGCTGGTTAAATATTAGGGGTATTAAAATGGAAACAGTTGTAGCAGCAGGCAGCGGACAAGCCATCCGCTTAATGGGTACCGCGTTATTTGCACAAGTGCAAAAACAAACGGGGATGTTACGCAATATGTCGGGGCCAAAACCGACACAAGCGGAAGTAAGCAATAAAGTCAGCAAACAGCAATCTGATGCTGGCTACCCTATCGTTGAAATCTACGATTTAGCCCGTTCAGCTGGTGACACAGTGACAATGGATTGTATCGATGTGGTTTCTGCTTACCCAATTATGGGTGATGCAAACGCCGAAGGTAACGGTTCAGCTTTATCTTTCAGCGAAATGGAAGTGCGCATCGATCAGTGGACTTTCCCTGTAGATGCTGGTGGCCGTATGTCACAACAACGCACAGTTCACGAATTGCGCAAGTTGGCCAAAGATGCAGCAGTAGGTTTAGGCGCTCGTTACTATGAGCAACGTAACCTAGTGATGTTAGCAGGCGCACGCGGTTCATTGAACACAATGGATTGGGTTGTGCCTTTAGAAACTCACCCACGTTTTGCCGAAATTATGATTAACAAGGTGCAAGCGCCTACGTTTAATCGTCACTATGTAGTTGATGGTGACAATATCGTGCAAGGCGGCCAACAATTAGGCTCAATCGATAGTACCGATCGCTTGAAATTGGTTCACATCGATGCGTTACGCAACATCATCGACAATCTTGACTTGTCTTTACAGCCAGTTAAATTGCGCGAAGATAAATCTAGCGATAACCCAATGTGGGTAATGTTCGTTCCAGCTGACGTGTACAGCTCATTGTTAATGGAAGGTTCTTTACGTGCTTTCCAACAAGGCGCAGTAAACCGCGCTCAAGCTGGCCAAATGGGTAATCATCCATTGTTTGCTGGTGAAGCTGGCATGTGGAATGGCATTTTGGTTAAGAAAATGACCCGTGCTATTCGTTTCACACCGGGCGACACAACCAAAATCATCACAGCGGCCAACGCATCAACAGCCACAGAAACAGATCAAGTAGTTAATGCTGGTTTAGGCGCAGGCTTTGCAGTACATCGTTGCTTATTGTTAGGTGCGCAAGCTCTAGCAAATGCTTACGGTAAAGACGGCAAATCTGGCTATCACTATGCTTGGGCTGAAAAATGGTACAACTTTGACCGCAATGCCGAATTTGCAATCTTCGGTATGGAAGGTTCTAAGAAAGTACGTTTCAACCCACGCGATGCGAACGGTGCGAAAACACCAACGGATCACGGCGTCATCGTTCTTGACGTTGCAGCAAAAGCAACAGCGTTAGGTTAATTCTAGCGCTTTTATAGGCCTGTTACGGCAGGCCTCTTTTTGAATTAAACAGTTTTACTTTATTTTAGGAGTTCTATCATGCCACCAGATTTATATGCTGATGACTTTGGCAAAAAGTCTTTACCAAACGGCCAACGCCCTAATGCCTTCAATTTATCTTACGGTTTCGCTAAAGCAGCAGCGTCAGCCGACAAGATTTATTTCGGCATTGTTCCAGCTGGCCACGAAATCAATGCTTTGGCATTGGTTCACGATGCTGACGCAGACGGCACGCTATCAATTGGCTATGAGCCATACGATGCACTTGCAGTAGGCGCACCAGCGGCTAATCCGACTTATTTCTTTAATGCTCAAGCTTTATCAGCTGCAGGCCGTAAAGAAAGTGTTGCTCAACCAATTTCATTTAAATTTCCAGTGAAATTAGTAGGCACATTGGGCGGCGGCGGTATTGTCGCAGGCACTAAGTTGACCGTTGTTTTAGACGGTAACTCAACAGGTGTAGCTTAAGGTTTAATTTCTTAAGTCACTGATGTAATAAAGGGCGGTTCGCCGTCCTTTATTTAAATATAAAGGATTGATCATGCAACCATCTAACATTACAGGCGTGCGCTACATTGGCGCCAAAGAACAAAAGACTGACAACGTATGTGGCACTGATGCAGTTTGGAAACCGAAACAGGTTCTAAACTTTCCTAGTCACCTCGCAGCACTATTAATCGTACATGCAGGCGTGTTTGAACTCGCTGATGTAAGCCCAAAAGCACCCACTTACATGGGTAATGGTAAGAAAGTGGATGGCCGCACCGATCAAGAGCCAGTCGCCCATGCAAACCTTACAGCGATGGATGAAAAACAGCTTGACGCTTACTCTCGCGTGAACTTTAACAAGTCACTTGACCTTAAAAAGCCGTTGGTTGATTTACGTCACGAAGTTTTAGGCTATATGACTGGCAAAAACATTGACGATGAAGCCGATCGCAAACGCGCCGAGGCAGCAAGCCAAGGTAAATTAACCGTTGAATTTGAAGTCACCGAGCAAGAGCTTGAGGCAATCAATAACAATGTGCTGAAATTGGCACTGATTCCAGTTGAGCAAGAGCCAGAAGAGCCAGCGCAAACAGACAATGACTTTTCAGATGGCACAAAAGAAGATTTGACGCCTGTTACTCAATCAAATGCAGCGCCAGCGGCCAGCGGTTCAGTAACTAATCTTGAAGGCACTAGAACACCAGACCAAGAAACAATCAATCGTGTTGATGGCACTGGTACGACTACCGAAACAGCTAAAACTGAAACGGCACCAGCCGCACCAGCCGCAGATCAAACTTTGCCAGAGTTGTTAGCACAGCTGGATAAAGAAGGCTTATTGAAATTGGCCAAACAGTACAAAGTTAAAGGCATTAACTCAAAACAGTCAGAAGAGTTTATCCGCAACAAACTGTTAAGCGATTTACCAAGCGAAAGCAAATAAGCCATGACCTTACAACAAGTCTTAGACCTTGCACGGCTGGATCTGAACGATGACGACAAGGTGCGTTATCCAGACGCCAAGCTGTTACCTTTTCTGAATAACATCATTCAAGAATCAACCGTGTTAAGGAAAGACTTGTGGTTAGATCGCTGGAATCTGTTTCCAATCCCTTTATACGCACTTGCTGACACATTCCCATTACCAAGTAACTATATGCGTTCTGCCGCTGATTACGTGATAGCCAGAGCGCACCTAATGAACACCGAAGATGGCAAAGTGCCGTTGGCATCAGCTTACTTAGGATTATCAGCACAAGGCGGCGGTGTATGAGCAACGCAATAAACTTTGATTACTTTCTAAATGATGTGGCGCCAGCGATTGACGGCGCGCAGCTTGATTTGTTGCTGGTTCACATTCGCAATGCTGCTATTAAATTCTGTGATCAGTCATGGGCGTGGCAAGTTGAAGGCCTGCCGTTAAATATGGTAGCGCAAGACGCGACTTATGACCTTGTATCACCGATTCCAGACGCAGAAATCACACAGATTGTGCGCGTTGTGCTGGACGGTAAAGAATTAACAGGCAGTTCATGGGCGAAAATTCAATCGTCAAACAATGATGCAGCCAACAAAAAAGGTAATCCAAAAAGTTATTGGCAAGCCAACGTCAGTGAATTAAGGCTATTTCCAATACCAGAATTTGCAACCGCGCAAGGGCTGGCTTATCGCATGGCATTACGTCCAAGCCGTATTTCTACTGGCATGGATGGTGAGATTGCAAAGCGTTACTTTGACGCTATTGCTGATCAAGCAAAATCAACACTTTACAAAATGCCGAATAAACCGTGGTCTGACGGCGCGGCATCGGTATATCACAGCAATGAGTACAAAAGAGCCGTTGCTTTAGCCAAGGTTGAAGTGATGCGTGGCCTTGGACGTGGCGTTTTACGAACAGTGCTTTACTAGGGGAATGAAATGCAATTTAGACTTATTAAATCACTGACTGATGACGCTTACGGGCGTGATATTTCTGGCCAAAACGTGCGTATGCTGGAAGGCACAACGCACTTAGTATCTATTGTTGACATTGAATACTATCAAAAGCGCACTAGCGGTGCGTTTACGTGGTTTGAATTTGTGCAAGCCGATGATGTTGACGCAACAATAGGCGTGTTTCACTTAGATGAGAACGGCGCGACAGACGGGTTTATCTTGCCAAGCGGTGAGATTCAATTCTTTGAAGATATTATTCCGGGCGATTCGCCTGCTATTGCTGCATTGCAAGCGGCATTATCAGCGGTGCAAGGTGTCAACAGTGCGCAATCTACAGCACTTGCTACATTAGCTGGCCAAGTTGGTGGCATTCCTGCATTAACTGATGCAGTGGCCGCAGCTGTGGCCGTTAATGCCACGCAAACAACTAACATTACCAACTTAACAAACGCTTTGGCCGCTGCAGTAGCAATTAACACGGCACAAAACGTATCAATCGGCAATATTGAAACAGTAAATACGAATCAAGCCGCGGCAATTACAGCCATTCAAGGCGTTAATTCTGCGCAGGCGACACAGTTAACCGCTCATACAAATGAAATTGCGGCGATTCAATCGGTAAATGCTTCACAAGCTACGGCGCTTGGCACGATTCAAACGGCAATCGGCAACCTTAACACGGTATCTAATGCGCAATCTGGCGCAATTTCAGCGATTCAAACAGCGCTTGCCAATCTTGCATTTACCGAAGATCAAATCACGCCGACTACGAACAATAAGAAATTTACAGCGGCAGACAAAACAAAACTTGATTCATTGTGGGCGTCATACACTGAATCAAACGTGGCAGCCGTGGTGGTTTCAATCTCATCACCTACAGCGCAAGAAGGTAATAACCTTGTTTGGAATGTTCAATTAAGCAAAACGTCAATTGGCCAGATTATGCCGCTTAACCTTGGCGGAACGGCTGTAAACGGGCAAGAAATAACATTGCCGCTTGTATTTAGTGACGGAGTTGCTAGGGATGGCGCCAACGCATTGATTCCACTTGGCGTTACTTCATTCAATGTCACGCTTGCAACCATTGATAAGCCAGTGTTCGGCGGTGAAAAAACTGCGATTCTGACTATTGGCGGCGTAAGTGGTACAGGCACAATAACGCTTAATGACAATCCAGTGGCGACAGTCGCAAGCATATCAAGCCCAACAGTGGCCGAAGGTGGCACGCTTAACTTTGTTGTTACATTGTCTGGCGCTTCACTTGGCCAGAACATTCCAATCATTATTGGCGGTTCGGCAACGTCTGGCCTTGATTATGGTGCATTTAGTTGGAGTGATGGTGTCACTGTATCGAGCGGTAATTTAGTCGTTCCAGCTGGTAAAACTACATTTACAGGTTCAACTTTAACCGCGAATGACACGCTGCTTGACCCGAATGAAACCGTTACGATAACTATGGGCGGCATTACTGGCACAGGAACTATCACCAACGTATTACCAGCAGAAGTTAGCTTTGTATCTAGTCCATCGGTAACAGAGGGTGGAGTGCTTGAATTTACGATCGTCTTAAACAGACCTTCAAACGGACAATCATTTCCATTCCTGCTATCAGGCTCTTAACCTAATTTATTGGACATATCAAAATGAACTTAATAGACAACTTTGATGCAGCGAACACGACTAACGGATTAAACGGGCGTGCTTTAAGCGGCACGCCAAGCGTTAATTGGGAAGTGCTTGGCACTGCCGTAATGGGCATTGCCTCTAACGCGGCAAAGGCAACTACTTTAGGAAGTGATACACGGGCTTATGCTGTAGCGGATAGTGGAAGTAATGTAGGGGAGATTACCTACACAAAAACCAGTATTGATAACGGTGATAATCGATTAATACTTCGCGCAGTAAGCAATACAAATCACTATTCATTTTCGCCATCCAGTGGAGTCCTGCACCGATGGGTAAGTGGTAGCCCTACAGCAATTGGCAGTACGACCGGCAGCTTAACGAATGGTAATGTTATTGTTTTCGGTGTTGGGGCTGACAACGTATTTTACGTTAAGGTAAACGGTGTAACAGTAATTACATCGGCGGCTCAAACGACACACGCAGCAGCCACTAAACATGGCTTTGCGTTTGGTGTTACCAACTCATCATACGATAACTTTGCCTTTACAGATTTAGCTGTAGCATCTAACACAGTTACTTGTAATGACTTTCCCGCTGGCCGTAAGATTCAGCGCATCGGCACATCGCGCCAAGTTGTTTTTACTGGCGCTTACACAGGTGAAGTGCCAAACAACGTGCAAGTGCAAATCTACCTTGCCGATCGCACAACAATTAAACAGGCGTGGGCGTCATTAACGTCAGCCACTATCAGCGGCGGATTCATTACAGGCACAATAAGCGTGCCACAAGGCGGCTCAAAAAATGAGCTGTTCACTTATGCAATGCGCACGCGCAACTCAGTTAATTCCGTGCTTGCTACTACTGCAGCTGTCACCACTAACTTGTGGGGCGTTGGTGATTTGATTGCTATATTTGGCTCATCTAGTGCGCATCGCATGTTAACAAGCGATGGCGGCACAGGCCTTGCCTCTGAATCTGGCGTCACAAAATATAACGATTCAAACGTGTGGGAACCA
>Ga0247816_10000699_pt1 | contig 18347 bp, 20 predicted proteins | sample UWRJL209509C1_FD_179930 | JGI IMG/M metagenome (GOLD analysis project Ga0247816, IMG submission 179930) | Plant litter microbial communities from Arlington Agricultural Research Station in Wisconsin, United States - UWRJ-L209-509C-1 | ecosystem: Environmental > Terrestrial > Plant litter >...
AAAATAGTAAAATTTAATTATGAAAAAACTAATACCGTTACTCGCTCTACTTCTAGTATCTTGTGTAGAGATTAATCCCAAACCAATTGAGAAATACAAGGGGGCTATAATTATTTCTAATTTTTACTCTAACTTTTCAAACGTAAGATTTGCGAAGGTAAAAACAACCGATAGTATTTTTGAAATAATTGTTACACAGTATGATGCTGATAGGTATGTAATAGGAGATACAATTAAATAAAAATACGTATGATAGTAAGTTTTAAAACAGCTAAACTAGCCAAAGAAAAAGGGTTTACGGAAGCAGCAACACATGTTTATACAATAGGATTTGGCAATATTAAAGAGGATCCCGTAGTAAGAAAATACGGAAATTACGGAGAAAATGAAAAGCTTTCACAATTAGTAAAAATAGGGAAAGGACAGCCTCACTTGGCAGTTGCACCAACACAATCAGAATTAGCGGCATGGTTGAGGGATGTTCATAATATTGAAACACATGTATGGGCAGAAGGCTATGTTCGTGGAATTAACTGGCTTTGTCAGGCAATAAATTGGAACAATGATAAGAAAAGTATGGTATTCGGAGATAATGGAGATTTCAGTAGTTATGAGGACGCTTTGGAAGAATGCTTGGTACAAGGGTTAAATTTAATACCATGTAAATGAAAAACAATACTCCCGTCACTCGATTTGGCTCTGATTGGCGTTATATACCAAGAACAGAATACGAAAAATATGCCAAAACTTTACCGAAAGCCGAAGCTATTTGCATTGAATTATTGGGTGAACCTAAAACACACGCTGAGTGGGCTGATAGATTCAATAAAGTGGGAGCAATAAACAAAATAATATCGAAAATATGATAGAAATAAGACAAGAAAAAATGAGTGAGCAGTTTACCAAATACCATTTGGAAGGTCTGCCTTTTAGTGCGGTTCTGCATCATTTTACTGATAGCGATAAAGGTTATCCACATGACCACCCTTTTGGGTTTACCACTCATATATTAAAAGGAAGTTATGTAGAGAAAATATATTATCCTGATTTAGATAGCAGTGAAGTTATCCATCGTAAGCAGGGGAGTTCTCATTTTGTGGCGGCGACTTTAATACATGAGATAATAGAACTGCCTGATGGGGATTGTTGGACTATAATAACTCCTGAAAAATGGGAAAGACAGCCTCACTTTTGGAAGTTTGAAAACGGTATTTGGTTGAGAGCTTGGGATGAAACAGAATTTAAACCTTATAAATAATGAAAATAGATTACAATAAGCAGATTGCAAAGCATCAAAAGGCTATAGAAACTTTGAAAAAACAGAGGGCGGCTGAGACACCTAAAGTTTCAGATGAAAATCAACCGCCTAACAGAACCATAATCCTTAACAGCATAAAAACACCGGACGGGACTATCTTAGTTTCAAGACACAGACACGATTTTGTAGAATATACTGATAATAATGGTCATTTATATTATGTAGACGGAGGAAATGATTACCTAAGAAGGGGTTATGGAGACGTTTATGAAGAATGCTCTTTATACAGCGACGATGACTTTGAAACAATAAGAAAACATTACGCTAGAGGTGGTCGTGGAAAAGATGGTAAACAGCCTCTAAAATGGGTTCCACTATGTGACATGAATGATGAATGGCTTGCCAATTGTATTGTTTATAATGAAGAACGTGGAATGGGTAGTTCTATTGCAAATGAGTTGTATGTTAAGGAACAGGAATATAGAAAGATTAATAATATAAAAATAGAAGAAAATGAGATTTAATGACCACCTTAGACACAAAGAATTATTTACAATTGTTAAGGATATCTGTGAAGACTTTTATAACTTTGACGAGTATAACCCTTCAATATGCGAAAATAGTGATGAAATAGAAGAGTTGTCTGTAAGATTAGAAGCCTCCTTAAATGACTCCCGGAGTATATTAGAGAAACTAGTTACTATAAATAAGGAAAACTTTGAATGTTAAACGGCGATTAACACCGTCATTAGCTTAAACAATAAACCCCTCAGATATTAGTCTTTGGGGTTGTTTTTTATCCGGCAACACCCGGTAAAAATAAGACTCTATCACACTTCTTTTATTAATACTTTCTCTTTATCTATTATTTGGAATTTAAAACCGTCTTTTTCTAATCGTTGATAGATGTTTCTTCGACGGGAATCTGCCCACGCAATACAGATATATTGTCTCTTACCTACGTAATAGTGTGTTGTTTTAAAAAACTCAGGGAAAGTCAGCACCTCTTTCTTAATCCAAATCAAGGCTTTCATACCGCCCATACTCTTGTTAGGTTTATCCTCAAATATGTCAAGTTCTTTCCGCTTCTTACCTGAAGAAACCCCTATCCAAAATCTATTTGTTTTTAGTTGTTCAACCCATATCCTTAGCTTATAAGTAGTGCCGTTAAATTCAAGGGATTTGGTGTAGTATAACTCTTGGTCTTCTATTGATGCTGCCCAGTCTTCCATTTTATGGTTTCTATTTGTGATATACAGTACTCTAGTGTCTTTATTTTATCTATATCATAGCTTTTCATCAGTTTAGTTCTATTAAGCTCTGAGAGTTCTGATTTCAGTCTGTTCAAAGTGTCTCTTAATATCTTTTCAGTTGACGCGGAAAATCCTAAATCATAATCTGTCATAATTAATTGCTTTGCATATTTGCCCAATGAGAAAAACAAGGGTAACATTCACCGTCTTTATCTAAGGTACTACCACAATATTTACAAGACTCATTAAGTCCCCACTGTTGTTCTCTAACATTCTCTTCTGGACTGATGGCAGCCCTTATTTTTTCTAGTGATTTATTTCTTTTCATCTTTCTTATCTCTTGATGGCCTATAAATATAAATCTCTACAGGTATGTCTAAACCACTTAAATATCTGGTCATTATCTCCAAGGATCTCTCAGGAGCAATACCTCCATTTGAGGCGCCTAGTAATGGCCAAGCTATACTAGTTATCCCTTTTTCTTTATAAGTGTCACGAAACCGCTGTAAACCTGTTTCTAAGTAACTTTCCTCGCTTTTATTACGCCACTTATCTTTGGTTGGAAAACACAATATATTTATAAAAACATCCTTATAAATCCAAAGTTTACCGGGAGTTAATAATTTTCTATCGCAGATTCTCTTATAAGATGTGAACATCTCAGGATATCTTTTCTTAAATTCTTTTGCTATTCCTGCACCCATAACTCCCTGACAGTTCACTGTGTTGACTAAAGTCTGACAATTACTGTGAAACAGACTACCTTGTATGATTTCTAAAGAGATCATATGTATTTGGTTTGTATTTTTTCTTTTGCGGCGGATCTTAAGTATTGAAGTACTCTACCATTAGGTATAATATGGGGATTTGCTTCCAAGAGACTACTATAGCTGCCTCCCAATAATTCATGGTAATGCTCAGCAATTGCTGCACTTCTTGACACACCGGCTCCACAATGTACAACTAATTTTTTGCCAAAATGTAATGCTATAAAATCATTAATTTCCTGAGCCTGTTCAAAAGTGAAGCTTTTGTACGTATCAATATCATAAAGTAAATCATAGAAATACCAAGTCTTATAATTAAAACTATCCAGTAATAGCGGATTACTCTTATAGATAGGGTCTAATACACTGATATAAAAAGTATTGCTATCTAACTCGTTTGGAATTACTTTATCTTTAAATTCCTGCTCAGACATTATTTTTATCATTGATACTTTTTTATTATATTGGACACTATATCTGTAGTCTGTGTATTTGTAGTGTATTCTGCTTTTATGCAGTATTGCACGTTCTGGCTCCAAGAGGATGTCTCTACGTAGGCTATTGCATCCCCATTTTCATCCACATAATAATCCGAATGAAAAGATTCTCCTTGCACTCTCTCAACAATCTTATTTTTCATAAAGGCATCAAAATGCTCTTTACTCACAGTTGCCATGGTTGAAAATCTCATAATCATTATTTATATTGTTTTAAAATTTCTTTCATATCGCGCTATTATTTTCTTTAGATTTGCTATTCCATTCTCTTCTTTATATTGTTTGAGTTCCTGATAGGCATAATAGAATTTTCTGCATAACTTTGACTCCACTTCAATTTTATCTTTGTGTAATAGCGGAGCTTCCTTTATCTTAGTTAATTGACCACTTTCACTCATCCACAATAAACCACTGTATTTTGGAACTTCGTGTTTTTGTATTAGGTTTTCAGGGCAACAATAGTAGAATCTGTTAGGTCTTTCTGCGGGGATATCTGTATCGGCTTTGTACCAATTATCTGCTTTTATAGGCTTATCATAAGGATGTCTATGATAACCTGTTTCAAGTATCCTATGCTTTTGTAGCTTTTTGAAATCTGCCAAGAAATCACTTTTACTTACTTTTATTTCAATGTCATTTAAATAGCCGTTGTTACGCACTAGAAGTACATCTGTTTCACAATAACCATTATCAAAAAAGTAAATATTTGAAACAAAGTATTTCACACTATTTTCATAGCACTTCTTTAAAAACCCATCTATATCTTTTGCTGTCATATTAGTTTACGTTATTTATAGGCATATTTGATTTTCCTATGAACCTGTCTTTTTCGTGTTCTATAAAATAGCTGTCTATATCTTTAATTTCAGTTTCAATATGCCTACTCTCTTTTTCCAATACAAAAGGTTTTATTTTTACATTATAATATACTTTACCTTGGTCAGTTTGGGTTTTCGATGATACAATACAATTAATAATCACTCCACAAACGCCTAAGTTAACTACGCATTTATCTCCTATTTCTGGACGTTTACTGTTTTTCATACTTATCTAATAAGTCCTTAAGATATCTTTTTCTTTCTTCCATTATTAATGATTGCATTAATAACTATTTCTTGAGACCTTAAAGGTAAATTTTCAAAACCTCTCATAAAATCCCCTGCTAGATGTTGGACATGATGTGGTTTTAACTCTTCTTCTGTGAGTTCTAATACTATTATATCCTTGGGGCTTTTTGCCTGTTGAAATTTGTATACTTTATTTTTCATCTATTTATCATAAGGATTAGGCGCAATATAGTCCTTCCAAGCCGCTATATGTTCTGGTGAATCAACATGAGGAATGATTTCTACTGGTTTAGAAAAATCAACTATCTCCATTCTATAAGATGTATGGTTAGGTTCTGTAGGACTAGAATCAAAATAAGAGTCATTCTGCATACTAATTTCCATGTCATACAACCTCCCGTACTCTCCTGTTATTTTTAGTCTTTCAATATGCTGCTTTTCCTCCGCTGTATTTTTGGATTTTTGTTCTTCAGTTTCATCCCAATCGTCTTCCATATCTCCGCGACCTTCAAAACCGTTTTTCTGTACTAGGTTTACAGTAGTGAAGTTATCAGGATGACTAGTTTTATATAAGTTCTTACCTTGCTCAGTTAGGGTATTTACACTGACTCTGAAATGATTTAATACCTTTCCATCTATTCTCTGCTCCTCGGTCAAAAACTTATGATGAAGTTCGTCTGCTCTTTCTTGGGCTTCCGTTTTGGACTCGGTTGTATAGACAATCTTTTCTGTGGTTGTAGGATATGTTGAAAGTAAGCCTGTAAACTTCTCTACAACAAATGTTTTCTGATTTTCGTATTCTTTGTAATTCATACTCTACTTTTTATATTGATTTCTTCTTAATTCTGCCCATAACTTAGTACTTTGTTTTTGACTATCCAGTTCAAAATTTGCCTTAGCCTCCTGTTGTTCAAAACTAGCAAGTTCTTCTTTATAAAGCACCTCATTCTCATAAATAGTCTCATGGGTTAACTGTCCTTGTGCCCAGAGTTCCTTGCAAATTTTAAGACCTAATAAGACACCTTCTATTTTTGATTTTTCCATATTAATCGGTATAAGCTGTATATTCAAATTTCCCATTTCCAAAATGTAAAAATTTACCTCCCCAAGAACCTTTTACTTTTTTCTCTACTTCACTTCTAGTAATACCTTCGGGATAAACTCCTATTTTATTCATAGACGCATAACCGGTACTAACATGTCTATATTCAAATTCTGTAATGGGTAATTCTCCCCTGTACTTTTTATAGAATATTTCGTTAAGTTTTTCTTGTTCCTTACGTTGATTTGTATAATAATCTTCTTGACCAGAACTTACAAAATAGTTAGTAGCTTTATTATGACTCTCTACTTGCTCTTCTTGTCCATCCCAATCGCACTCTGAGCAATATTCTCTTGATGTTTCACAGTATGAACACGGCGGGTTTATATGACAACTACACCCATAGTCAGACTCTTTTTCTTGAATTACACCCTTACAGTCATCTCTATTACAAGTCTCCCCTTTTAGATATCCTATTTCCATAATTTTATTTATTTCTGTAAAGATAATAATTATTTCATTACAAAACATAAAAAATCCCGCAAAAAGCGGGAAAGTTTTTAGTCGGCAAAAAAGTAACTGACGGGTATGAAGTTTATAAAGGAGTCGTTATTCAGCAAATAACTATTTTTGGTGGAGACAGGGTTGCTTAATCCTGCATACTCTTTTCCAAAACCTGTATTTCTAAGGACATACCTTTCTCCCTTAGTAAAGCCCTTAAATTTACCACTAGTAATTATCTCATCATCCCCTATCTCTGAAACCCTTAATATCTCAGGTATTGTATTTAACCCAACAAAGGCAGAATCAATAGTATCATAATAACTCAATGGTATTGCCACACCGGAGGATGCACTTTCATTACAAAGCCTTAGCATTAAATAATTGGCTGATTGCAATGCATATAAATCTTTGTTATCAGGATCATCGGCTATCTTGGATAATAAAAGCCCTACCAGCATCAATAAGTTTACAACAGCAAAATCTTTTGCGTTTCTCTGCATATTTACGCGGTCTTGTGTGCTGAGTGTCGCCCAGTAATCTTTGAAATCTGTTTTTATCTCCTTTATATCGCTTTTTTTGAATTGCTCTATGTATCCTTTTATAAAAGAACCTAATGTAGAATAACTTCCCCTCTCAAACTGACCTGTATCCAAAGACAAATGTGTGCCTTTAAATCTTCTTTGCGTGGCAACGGTAAGCCAATTCCTGTGTGTCATAAATAACTGTAATACCATATTCCTGCTGGCCAAAGATTTTTCTTCCTGTGAAATATTACCGTCAATAAGTTGGGATACCTGCGATACGCGCTGGAAAATAGCCTCGTTCTTCAACTTCATGTATTGATCGTAATTATCTACAGATAACAATGGTTTTAATTTCTCAGCGTTATAGGTGAGTTTTCCGTCATTTGTATCTATGAAATTATAAACAGCATTTTTCTCCGAGGCGCTCCAAGTGTTTTTGAGTTCTAATGCGGCCATCTGGGGATTATTGCGCTTATATTCATTGTAATTCATTATCTGCCCATCTACCACCCTATAATCATATAGTACAGACAACATCACTTTAGGCATCACCGGAAAGTTCATGGCAGAGTGGGATGCATAAGGTACTTTGACAAGCGCACGTGCATATTTATTAAAAGAACTGTTGTTGAGACGCTCTTCCTGACTGTATACATGGAAATGTTCTCCTATAACATTTAATCGGGCGCTGGATTTTAATTCAAGTGCCTCATTAATTGAGCTCCCGGCCAACTTACGGAATTCCTTTGCTGCCAAAGCCGATGCAGGTTTATTTATAAACTCCCCAATCCTGTTCTCAAGGCGAAACTGAACGTCAGCTGTCAAAAAGGAAGTTATAGGGCTTATTACAGCAAAACCTAAATTCCTGAACCTTACAAAATTACCGAAAAGCCTTAACAGTTTGGAAATATTTACGCTATAGCCTTTATAGATAGGTACATTATATTCAAATGATTCCTTTACACCCATATAGAACTCATCATAGGCAGAATTGAACATTTTATATGTAGATGTAGCTTGGGCAGATTTTCCACCGTAATTGTCGTTTAATACCGCTTCCTTCAAGGCCATTACATTACCTATATTTTCTTTACGGGCTTTATATAATGTAGCCTGCTGGTGGAACCAGTTGTAGGATGTCAATAATTCATCTGATAAATCCTGTTGGTTGGCAAGTTCGCGCATACCGTATTTAGGTATGATTTTCATTTCTTTCACATTGGCCGCTATATTTCCCTCAATCACTTCTCCTGTGGCCACATCCTCTTCCCTATAGGCAAATACATCCTTAAGGGTTTCCGATATCTTGTCAGTATTAGGGTTTTTCATGAATGACCTGAACTTGCTAAGGCTTCCCTTACTTTGCTGCGGTAATTTAAATATATTGTGGTTTCCCAGATCATCTGTTGCTGTCAATGAATCCCTGTGATAATCTAGTAAAGCTGTTCTTGCCTGATACAGTTTCTGGTTTCTTGTAGGCTCTCCATTTTTATCAAGCCCAAAAGTATCTATAAATTCCTGACTCCTAAAAGACTGACCCTCGTAGTTTTTACCGGATTTTTTGAATTGATAATAACCGCCCTCGTAGTTTTTGACATAATTGGGGTTTATATCGGGATTCTCTACAGCCTCATAAAAACTGTAATTCGGTGTAACGGTGATAGGAGAGTTCTCTTCAAATAAGGTACTTAAAGGTCTTGCTCCAGATTCAAGCTCTGACATTATGTTTTCATAACCTAAAGGAGCAAATCGGCTAAAATAGGGAAGTAATTTAGATTCTGAGTACTTAATGAGATCTTCAGCTATAGCTAATTGCTTTTCCAAAGGGTTTAGAGAATTATAATCCCTGTTAAATACATTTTCATATCTCTTAGGGATACTCACTACTTTACCTGCGCCCAAATCCCGTGCAAATATTTCCGCTTTTTCTATCTTCAGTTTATCTGCGGCTGTAACATGGTCTTTTATAAAATCAATCTTATCGTCAGTGCTTGTTTTTCCGTTGTTGGTCAGCGCATCGTAATAAGCTCTATTGGGTGTATTTTCGGTAGTGGCTTCAATTTGTTCCCCCGCTTCCCTTGTAAAGAAACCGGAAGCCTCTTGATATAAATCCTGCAAACGTTCTGTGAAATCCCTTACATTATCCCTTTCTGTTCTTGACATACGCTCAAAATCATTTTCGGACGGCTGGTTGAGTACCCTGTTAGCCTTGAGGATATTATTTCTGGCACCCTGTAGGCGTTTCATTTCCAAAACTATTTCCTGTGCACGTTCATCTTCTACATTTTCAAGTCGTTGGCTCAGGCTCTCATTCCCACCTATAGAATCCCAAAAAGATTGGTTGAACCCTATATAGGAGTTTAACCTGATATATTCAAGACCTTCCTGCGGGGTTAAACCTAAAACAGTATCCTTGAATTTCTGGGGTATCCCTTTTTCTGTTTTTTGCAGGTTTTTCAAAAACTCCTTATCCAATAAATGTAGTTCATAGGCTCTGCGGGCTTCATCACTGGGGCTATCCAATAAAGTCAGTTCTAGCTGTCCCTCGCTGTTTATAAAGCCGTCTAGTCCTTCCCTGAAATCCCCGTCACTGCCATAGGGACTCTTTGAATAAGCCCTTTCCTTGGATATTAGCTCCAATTCAAATTTAAGGGGCTGTGTTAACTCTATAATACCCTCACTGTTTTTGGCGCGGCTATATATATTAGCCACGTCCGAAGATATTGTAGATAACCACTTCTGGGTATCCAAAGAGATATTCAGATCTGCATACAACTGTTTTTTTGTCTCATAATATTTATCATTATAAGGTTTTTCAAGGTAAGGATCTATCTCTTCTCTTATTTTCTGCCTGTATAAATTATAATTATCAGGAGATAATGTGGCTAGAGAGCCGTCCCTTTTTTGGATAAGATAATCTTCCAAAGATAAATCTGTCTTGGCAAACTCGTTGTAAGCATCTTTTTCAATGGTGTTTACAGTGGTATCTATTACCTGCCAGTCCATCTCATCTAAAAGATAACTTCCTCTTTTCAGTGTATTGAGTTGCTGCGGTGTAACACCCAATTCATCTAATCTGTTTAGGAAGTCGCGGGTTGGGTAGCGATGATAAATACTCGCATCCATAGTGGTTTTTTTGATAGTATTTCCAAACAGGTTTAGGAGGGGATTTTGCGCGTGACTTAAACTGCCAAAGTAGGCCATGCCCCAAACCGTATCTTTCTTGACTGCTTTTAGTGTCTGAAAATAATTTTCTTTCTGTTCGGCAGTCCAGTTGTGTTTTATGGCCACTTCATCCACCATATTCCTGAGAACCCCATCATTATCATTTAAACCTACTTTTGCCTTTAACTCCCCAATACCTGTAAGCACCTCTTCAAGTTCTTTCTGTATTAGTTTCTCATCTGCATTTTTTGAATCCAAAAGTACTTTAAGCTCTTCCAAGATAGGCCGCATTTGGTTAATCATAGTGGCATACACCACATTTTCTTCCTGAGAAAAGGGGTGACCTTCTTTGTCATTGGATTTGAAAGCCTGCTCTAAGTATCTAAGCTGTGTCTTTACACTCCCAACTATCCCGGATATTGAAGATATCTTTGAATTATCATCTATCTGATCCAAAGTCCTCTTAAGGCGCTGCACATTTTCCCTCCCCACAGAACTTCCTAATTTGGCCTGCTGTATATCAAGTATCTCTACAGCTTTTCTGGCAGTTGCTGTTATAACCGCCAAAGGATCATTTGAATCGCGTGATAAGCTATACAACCTTAATTTTGAACCTTCAATTTGTTCGTTGCTCAGATAACCTTCCAGCTCATTGTTTTTTAAGAGTCTTGATATCTGGTCGGTAAATAAATTAATGTCATTTATATATTGCGGCTTAAATACCATCTGCACTTTACCTATAAAGTCTAAAAATAATTGTCTTACCCTGCTTAATATATTTTGATTTGTTTCGGAAGTAAAGCTATTTTGCAATGCATTGGCAAGCACTTTTCCCAACACTTCTTTTCGTATTGCAGTTTCCAGTTCTTCCCCGCTATAGGTCTGGGAATATACTTCCCTGTATTGCTGAGAAAACTCTGCCCATTCATCCGTCTGGTTTATAACAGCAAGTAAGTCGTTTATCTGATTTGCGTCCCAACCCTCTACTATAAAGTGAGCTGTTTCTTCTGTAAGGCCTGCTACAGATATACCGCCTCCCTGAAAAGCTATTATTTTCCTTGATATGTCGGCCAATGCCTGAGCAGAAGGTTCTACCCCGTTCTTGACACCGTATTTTTCAACATAATTTGAAATACTCAGTGTTTTAATACCTAGACTATTGAGTAAATTTAAAAGTTGTACTTTCAAACGCTGTTCATTGGGAATATCAGAACCCTCCTGTATTACTTTTGAATTCCCGTAAGTTCTTAATCTGGGATCATTATCGAGCTCCCTTTCGAATATAATATCATCTACATTGTCATATTTTTCTCTTAGCTGCTCTTCGCTGAAATTATTTAACGTTTCTGAATCCTCGTATGCAATCTCCCCGGTCTTTAACGTAACAGGTCTTTTACCTACCCTATTCTGGAAGACAAAATTATTGTTATCTAATTGGGTTATGTTCTGAGCCCCCAGATAACTTATTGCATCCTGAACCAAAATATCGGCCTTCACTGCCTTCATTATATCTGTAGCACCTGCGGTCTGTATCACTATCTGACCCCCTTCGAAAACACTTTCATCTAGGATAAGGTCATTTCTAAGTGCGTTATTTATAAAGCCGGAGTAAGTTTTTGGATTTGAATTGCTGCTTATGTTCATCAACAGATTCTCACCTGAGAACACCTGTACATCACCTGAGTCAATTGATTTCAATGCCTGTCCATAACTATTGAATACCCCCTGAGAAGTCCTGTATTGCAAAGCCTGTTCTGCTCCCTTAAATTCAGGGGTATAAACATTCTTGTAAATATCTATGGCCTGCTGTACACTTTCTATATGGGGATTTCTTACTAAGGAGTTGAATAAGACGGAGGGCTCTCCTTTTTCATTATTTACACCTATTATCTTATTATCTGAATAAACTATTTTACATGCCATTTAGTTACAATTGAAATTATCTGCGTTTATTTGGTTTTCTTGTTCTGCACTGTAATAGGTATTGACAGTGTTTTGCACTATAGGTGTCTTGAACTGCCTAGAAGGATCTATACTTAGCTCCGGCTCGCTGACATCATAGGTTTTATAATTACTTTGAACAGTGTTGATTTTCTCATAGTAGTTATCTATCTCTGTAGTCATCAGCTCATATACACCATCCTGAGTCCTTACAAACTCGGGATTGTCTGCCGTAGTGGAAATAACGGTGTTATTTATTTTACTGTATAGAGTCACTTTAGGGGCTTTCTTCGGATAATTTGCATAGTAGCTTCTATAGAAATCCCTTGACAAAAAAGAAGGGATTTCCCCTGTCTTTAAATCTGGCATATTTTTAGAAAGTAAACTGTAATTCTCTATGTTTTCATCTGTGTAGTCCTTGATAGTATCTATAGTTATAGCATCTGCGTTGAGTAGATAAATACCTTGGTTGATACCGAAATTAGAATAGTAGCTTGCGTATAAGTCACTGTCCTTAACTTTCTCCTGTAAAGCTTTTGCCCAGAAATCAGATATAAAATCTGTTGTAAGATAAGCCTCACTTCCTGTAAAAGCAGAAAAATTGGCACTTTCTTTATGTATGTTGTCAATCTGTTCTAAAGTTGTAGGGTGATTAAAAAAATACTTAAAAGCCAACATCTGCTGAAGACTACTGCTATCTCCTTTCTCATCAAGACTCCCTATATTATTTTCCAGAAATGTTTGGATATCCTGTAAAATAATATCTTTATTTGCAGGGTTTCTTAGAGTACTGAGATTAATTATGTTACCCTCTCTTGCAAACGGGTAAGCCTCTATTGGTAATACGCCCTCATTATACTGGCTTATCTGGTATAGATAGTCATATAAAATAGCCATATCTTCTATTTTCTCCACCCTCTGCCAGATATTGTTATCGGCCTTTATTAGACTGAAATCTCTAAATGCTTCGTACTCTGACAAGGTTGTTTCTAGATAAATAAGCGATTTACTCTTATTGTCAGTACTTGTTTTTGCTACGTAATCCACTGGGCTTAAGTCTGTTTCGAAAAAAGTATTGTAATTATCTGCAAAAACATCTATATTAGCCTCAGTTGGATCAAGTATCAATTGGTTTGTGGCTTCCAGTAAATCATATACTTCATCTCTGGTTTTGCTATAAATTTTTTCATTTGCCCCGGCGATATCAATGCCTTGTCTGGCAGCTTTCAATTCAATTGCTTTTATCAGCTGCTGTACGTCCTGCCCATTGCTTAGATAAATATCCTGTGGTAGGCTGTTAATATAAATTATATCTGCTGAGATAGATAAATCATTCGCTATGTTCAGTGTTTGCACCAACTCATTTTTTATGCTTTTTGTCTGTCTTTGCAGCACACCATCGCGTATAACAAAACGTGGCATTCTCTTAAATTGCTGCATCGCCTCAAATGAAGTTACTACAGGTAATTCCAGTGCATCTTTTCTCTCATTATAAGTGCTTTCATCCAAACCGCCTAATTCCTGTATTAAATCATTTTCTATTTTTAACGGGTTTAGATTAACCTGCTTTCCCAAGGAATTAAAGCTATTTTCCTTGACCAAAAAATCTGTATTAAAATAAGTGTCGTTATATATGTTCTCGCTGTTTTTTAGGCTTTCCAGCGTCATTTTTATAGTTTTTTGTATATTAGTGTCACTAAGCATATTTGATATCTCAAACTCGCTGTAATACGGTGTAAGCCTGCTTTTATCTATAGTGAATTCGCCATTTACATAAAAAGCTTTATTCAGGCTTTCATAGAGTTCCTGAGAAGATGCAAAAGGTAAGCTCAGTAAACTATTCTTGATATCCTGCTTTTGTTTCTGTGATAACACCTTATTTTTAGTCTTGCTGGAATTCACATAATCCACAACTACTTTTGCAAGAGGTTCACCATTTTTGTCAAAGTATCCAGATGGGTAAATCTCTTGTTTGGATTCACCATAGTAGATAGGCTCCCCTTGTTCTATACCATATCTTAAGACCGTCTGTAGGTTCCCATTATTGCTTACTCCGTCTACTCTGAGTCCATCGCTATAAGGAACCAGCCTTACAGTTTCGTCACTGAATTTTAAATCTGTAAAGCTTTTTCTCTTGCTCACACTATAGTTCTTATTACCGAGTTTTTTGATAACCCTGTTTTTATATTTCTGCAAGATAGGATTTATTATATTTTGGCGGAATTTTTCTGTCTGGGTGAGTACAGTGAGGTCAGCCGCCAGTTTTTTATCACCTGTTTTTTCAAGTAAAGACCTGTATAAAATAGAAGGCTCCCCATTGGGAGCATTCATAGTCTCTATTTCGTTATTTTCATTATATACTATTGTACAACTCATAGGGCAAATCTACATTTATTTTTTCTTTTTTCCAACTTTTTTAGGTAGTTTTTTACCCTTTGGTGTTTCCTCTTCAAACTTTTTTGCTACTTTGGGTTTATTTGCCCATAGATAGCCTCTCTGTTTTTGTGATTTTATTGGCATTGGTCTTCTATTTGGGTTTCTACGTTTTCCATATCTTCAGCCGGTACATACAATATACTTTCTTCGATATCAGCAATATTGTTTTCTAAGTCTATTATTTTATCATCAAGGATTGCAAATTGCTCATCCAAGGCAGATAATTTTAAATCCCTTGTGGTAGCTATACGACTATAAGCCCCCTGTTTAGCCCTGTTCTTGTTTAAGGCCGCTATCTGTGCGCTATAAACTCTTTGCAGTTCATCTATTTTTTTCGATACTGTATCCTGTTGTTTGCGGAGCTTGACAATTTCTTTGTTGTAAGCAGTTATTTCAGAACTTACTTCTCTCACTGTTTCCTGTGAAATAACTTCCTGTTGCTGTTGCACTTCCCCTATATTGGCATTCTGTAAGTCAAGTACCAATTTTGGGGCTGTCAAAGGCCTGTCAGTAAGATTTAATGCTATCTGGGCTTGGGTTTTTAGGTTCTCCTTGTCATAGTTTTGGTCTCTTAAATCCTCTACGTCCATGAAATCCTCTATAAGATCAAGTTCACTCCTTATCTCCTGAAGTTTAGCCGTATCAAGTTTTGTAAGTCCATAACGTGATGGTTCTATACCATATTTAATAAGCAAATTATTTACTGCCTTTACTTTCTCTACGTCTGTTATATTCTGATCCAATATTTCTATTAGTTCCTGTGATTTTGGAGATACTGTTGTAATAAGTGAAATAGGGTAAGCCACATTGTTCCCTTTATATTCAAATACTATAACAGGTATTTTTTTACCCGGATTTTGTCTGGATAATTTAGTGGTAAAATCAAAACGGGTGTCTGTTCCCTCTTTTGCAAGATAAGGTTTGCCATTTAAGATATATCCTGTATTTACAACTGTCTGTAGGTTATCATCATTAAAATCTACAGCAATCGGCTCATACCCACTCTCTGTCTGTTGTATCTGCATATTTGGGACACCTAGAATAACTTTCCCTACAGGAGCTGTTGCATTTACAACTATACTAACACTTTGATTGTTTGACGCTATGTGCTCTATTAGTTGCGTATAGGCAAGTTTTCTTATCTTTAGGAATTTATCATCGGCCACTGTATTGCCTGTTGTTGAATGGCTTGCTTTTATGGCACCCGACTTTTGCGTGTCAGGGGTAACAGTGAGTATCATCAGGTTATCTTCTACCTCTTTGGCTAGCTCCGGTGTTATTGTTTTTGCTTTCCTTAACCTGTCTACCAGATTGGCATTGTAGTCCTGATCCAATCTTATTTCAAACCTTATATTATCCCCTGTCCTCAAAGTGTAGTTGGCATCGGGATTGTAAGAGATATTTGAATTTACGTTTATTGATCTGGGTGTAAAGTCTGAAGCGGTAAGTACCATTGATTCTCCTGCCTGTTCATACACCGGAGAATAAGTACTGTGGTTTAAATTAGTAGAGAGCGGCGTTAAGTTTAAAACCGTTTTAATATTCTCAAATTGTGCTAAAGGTATAGAGATTCGCCCTTTTTCTCCTATGGTAAAAGTAGATGCGCCTATTATAAATTGCGTACCATTTGTTTTTGCAAACTTCTTTATTAATTCGGGTGTGGCATTTCCTGCTTTTCCCTTTGGATCTACTATTGTATTTGGAAACCCCAGTCTGGTAATAATGGTCTGGATATTCAAATCACTGAATCTTACCGAATCTCCTTCTATCTTGGCAGTGATGGTATCATGTACCTGAGTAAAACTGTTTTGTGTTGCGTCATTTGATGCCTTGATATCTTCGGTTTCTATTATATCAATATTTTCCTGTTTTGAAATAGTGTTTTTAACAGCGGCATTGTCAATAGTGGTTTGCAGCTGTGATAATAATTCTATAAGGTCGGCAACACTTTCGTTCTCTTCTACAGAGCCGTCGAGCATCCTCCACTGTGACAGCTTTAGGTTTAATCTTTGAAACTCTTCCAGTTCTTCCCTGCTGAGTCCCAATTCACTTTTGCTTAAAGTGTAAAACCTAGGATTAACCCTTGTAGCAAAATCTTTATCAGGCCTCTTGCTTTTTTTAATTTTATTGTATAATGTCTCATAGGTATCTAACTCCTGTTGTGTTGGCTGCTTGTCATCATAAGTATCCCCTACATACGTTAAGGCTATATCTGTCTTTAAAGCTTTTTCAATTCTGTTTCTAAGTTCTTCAACGGCGGATAGCGTTTGTACAGGCGGGGGATTAACCTCAATTCGGTCAATTATATTCTCGGCGGCGTTATTTACCTGCTCAATATTTGAATTATATATTTGTTTTTCCCTGTCCAGTAAAGTTTCACCATTCTTGACTTTAGCTGCTATTCTATCAAGTATCTCGGCCGGCACAACACCTGTATCGGTAAATGCCTGAAAATCGTCATTGGAGATATCCTCATTAATATCTCTGGCTTCCGGTGCAAGCGCGCTTGCTTTGTCTATAGCATACTGCTGGGTGATACGCGTAAAGAAGTCCTGCGTATATTCATCCATTGATTTACCGCTATTGATAATCTTGGATAAAATGCTGCTTTGATCCTGAGGTTTGTAGTTTGGACTGGACAGTGTTCTGGCAGTATCATCAAAAGCCTTAAACTGTTCTACAGACCTATTATATTCTTTTATTAGTTTGCCTATTTTTAAATGTGCCTGCGGGTTAGTGGTTTTAAGGTTATCTATCAGCTTATTTAACCTTCCTAAGTTCTCTTCTGTATTGTTTAGGTCTTCCTCGCCGACTAACATATCGTTCTTTATAAACGGATTTTCTATTTTTGCGGTGTTGAGTAATACATTTCTTTGTTGTAATAGTTCAGACCTCTCATTACCCAAGTCAACTATCTTTTGGGATATTGCTGCATACCTTTGATTGTAATCTACATTTTCCTCGCGTCCCTGTTTATACCTTTCCAAAGATAAAAGTTCTCTTTCCAAAGCCTTCTTTTTATTTTGGGCGGCTTTTATCTTTCTGTTTGTACTGTAATATTCTTTGGAGGTAGCGCCACTGGCATTTTTTAAAACATTATCTATATCTAGAGCGTTGGTAAACATAGTATCAGAGAAATTACCGAGTACCTCCTGTTTTATGGAACCCAACAGATCTGTCTGTAAATTGCCTGTTACCTCTCCCATTGTAAGGTTATAGGTAATAGCCTCCACAATTGCCTGTTTATCGGTAAAACCCGATTGTTTTGCACCTACAAATTCCCCCTGTCCTGTTATGGCTTCTGCAAAATCCCTGTTCTTCTCATAAGAATTAGATAAAGTAGTGTATTCTTCTAGTGTGCGGCTTTTGAACTCGTCTATGTTGTCTGGCTCTATACCTGCTTCCTTAAACTGCTCTGGGGTCATAGTATCCAAAGACATGCGCAGGTCTTCAATATCCTCGGCGCTGTCCCTTTTTATATTTCTGTTGAAGTTAAGGCGGGAAAACATTTTGTCGTTTCTCGCTATTTCTCCACCTACCAAGTCATTGTTGGCAGTGGCTTTATCTTCTCTCTCTTGTGCTCCCTGTATTTGGTTGGTCATAGCCAATCGTTTTACAAGAAGGTTGCCGGAAAAAGTATTTAGTCCTGCCACACTCTGTTCAACTTCTTTTCTTCTTTTGTCTATTTCTCCCGCTCCCCCGGTAAGGTTTCCTGTGAGACCTCCGCCTATAACAGTTATAAGCGCCGCTGTTCCAAGTTCTTCCCATCCTTCAGAAGTACCGTAGGTCTTTGACATGGCATTATACACCATCCCCATCAAATCGAGATTCTCTGCCGTGTATTTAGGGTTATAAGTACTTTGTATCCAGTTGTTGGCTACCTTATTGGTAAC
>Ga0247816_10000701_pt1 | contig 18257 bp, 12 predicted proteins | sample UWRJL209509C1_FD_179930 | JGI IMG/M metagenome (GOLD analysis project Ga0247816, IMG submission 179930) | Plant litter microbial communities from Arlington Agricultural Research Station in Wisconsin, United States - UWRJ-L209-509C-1 | ecosystem: Environmental > Terrestrial > Plant litter >...
CCACGGAGCCGAGCGCTTCGGACCCGCCGCGGTAACCGCGAGCGTGATTCTCGAAACCGATCAGGCGTTCGACGCCGCCGGTCACGACGAGATCGTCGGTGGCCCGGGCGGGCAGCGGAACAGCGCGTCCGGCTACCACCCCGAGACCGTCGATGTGGGTGCCGTCCGGGAGGTCCACACCATCGCTGAGCAGCTCCCAACCGGTGCCGACGGCGAGCACGGGCACGCCCGCGGCCAGCCAACCGGAGATCAGCCCGGCGAACGGGGCCAGGGCGTCACGGGTCAGAATCAGGTCAGTGTCGGTTCCGGAACCGATCGACACCAGGTCGACCCGGCCGGGCAGGTCCTGCTCGGTGTGCACGGCGACCACGTCGGCCGTCAGACCGGCCCAGCGGGCGCGCTGAGCGAGCACCCGGGCGTTGCCCGCGTCACCGTTGGTGTCCAGAAGTCTCGGCAGCAGACTGACGACGGTGACGGTGGATGCTGCGCTCATCAGGTCGGATCCGAATCGTTGGTCGCCAAGCCGAGGTGCGCCCGGGTGCGCCGCATCGAATCGGCGGAGAAGATGATGGTCTTGACCCCGCTCGCCGGGTCCGGCAGCGCCAGGAAGTCGTCCAGCGCCCGGCCGAGGTCGGGTTCGATCCGGTCGACGGTGACACCGTCGTAGGCCAGCTGCAGGGCGATGTCGTGCGCCTTGGAGCCGGACGCGATCAGCACCCGGACAAGGGACCCGGTGTCGGCCGGCCAGAGGTAGGACGGATCGCGCACATCGGACCCCACCGCGACCAGAATCTGGTCGGTGGCCGGGGCCAGGCTGTCGACGTTGAGCTGAAAACTGGCGGGGTTCTGCACGAGCACGAACTCCACGGTCTTTCCGCGGACGGTGACGACTTCACCACGGCCGAACACCGGCGGGATGGCGGAGATCGCGTCGGCGGCGACCCGCGCGTCGAAACGGTCCGCCAGCGCGGCCCGGGTGGCGGCGAGTGCGGTGACGGCATCAACCGCGTAGTGCGTTCCCCGCGCGGGCAACCGCACCGGCACGTGGGTGCCGTCGATCAGGACGGTCGCGTCACGGCCATCTACCGCGCTCAGAAGCATGCCGTCGGCGGCGTCCATCCGAGCGGGGTTGGTGAGGGTGTAACCCAGCCCGCGCGGGTTGTCGGCGAGGACCTCGGTGGTCACGCCGTACCGGGCCACGGCCGCGGGCGGGCGGACTCCCTCGCCCAGCCGGGCCAGGTAGAGGTCGTCGGCGTTCACCACGACCGTTCCGGTGGCGCGGGCCGCGATCTTGGCGATCATCGCCGCGACCATGTCGGAGTCGTGGAAGCGGTCGATCTGGTCGACCATGACGTTGGTCAACACCACGACGCGGGGGGTCAACGAGCCGGAGATCAGGGCGCCGTGACCCTCATCCATTTCCAGCACGGCGATGTCACCGCTGATCCGGCCGCGCAGGGTGCTCTGTTCCAGCAGTGCCGAAGTCAGCCCCTGGCTGATGTTGGCGGTCGACGGGTTCGTGAACACCGTCACGCCGTGGGCACGCAGCGCCGCGACCAGCATCTTGGTGGTCGTGGACTTGCCGGCCGATCCGGTCACGATGACCAGACCATCGGGGAAGGAGTTCAGTGTGCTGGGCAGGAAGCCGGGCGCGATCTTATTGACGACGAGCCCGGGCACGGCGGAACCGCCGCCGGGTTTCCGCCAGCGCGCGACGGTGCGCAGGGCCCTGCCGAGAAGGATCGCCGGCGCATACCGCACGGGCATTTACTCGAGGTAGTCGCGCAGCGACTGGGACCGGGACGGGTGGCGCAGCTTGGCCATGGTCTTCGACTCGATCTGACGGATGCGCTCACGGGTGACCCCGAACGTGTCGCCGATCTGGTCGAGGGTCTTGGGCATCCCGTCGCCGAGGCCGAAACGCATCCGGATGACGCCGGCTTCACGTTCGGACAGGGAGTCGAGCAGGCTCTCCAACTGCTTCTGCAGCATGGTGAAGCCCACCGCGTCCGCCGGCACGACGGCTTCGGTGTCCTCGATCAGGTCACCGAACTCGCTGTCACCGTCTTCACCGAGCGGGGTGTGCAGGGAGATCGGCTCGCGACCGTACTTCTGAACCTCGACGACCTTTTCCGGCGTCATGTCGAGCTCGCGGCTCAACTCTTCCGGCGTGGGTTCGCGGCCCAGGTCCTGCAGCATCTGACGCTGCACCCGGGCGAGCTTGTTGATGACCTCGACCATGTGCACCGGGATACGGATGGTGCGCGCCTGGTCGGCCATGGCGCGGGTGATCGCCTGACGGATCCACCAGGTGGCGTAGGTGGAGAACTTGAAGCCCTTGGTGTAGTCGAACTTCTCCACCGCGCGGATCAGACCGAGGTTGCCTTCCTGGATCAGGTCCAGGAACTGCATGCCGCGACCGGTGTAGCGCTTGGCCAGGGAGACGACGAGGCGGAGATTGGCGCCGAGCAGGTGGCTCTTGGCCCGGGCGCCGTCCTTGGCGACCCACTGCAGTTCGCGGCCCAGCGCACTCTTCTTCTCGGCATCCGTCATCAGCGACAGCTTGTCCTCGGCGAACAGGCCGGCCTCGATGCGCATCGCCAACTCGACCTCTTCGGCCGCGTTCAGCAGGGCGACCTTACCGATCTGCTTGAGGTAGTCCTTGACGGGGTCGGCGGTGGCACCGGTGATGGCGCTGGAGTACACCGGGACGTCGTCTTCGTCATCGACGACGGACAGCACCAGTGCGCCGCTGGGCAGTGGTTCGGCGGCGGCGGCGCGCTTGGCGGCAGCGGTGCCGTCTTCGTCGTCGGTCTCGGTCTCGTCGGCGGGAGCGCTGCTCTCGTCGCCGGCCTCGTCAGTCTTCTTCACGGCCTTGGTCTTGGTGCTGGCGGCACGCTTGCGGGGTGCGGCCTTTTCGGCGGTGCCCCCGGCAGCGGCCTTGGCGGCGCGGGTGGCCGCGGCCTTCTCCGCCGGCGTCTTTGCCGTGACGGTGGCGACGTCGTCGGACGCGGACTCGGTGGTCGTCAATGCGGGCTCTGTCTTCGTTGGGGTTGCCATTCGAACACCTCTCATGCCGTAGTTCATGCGCGTGCGGCCCGTTCGTCGATCCGGCCGATCGGTGGGAGCCGGTCGTTGCGGGTCGACGTGGTTTTGGGCAGTATGAGGACCCATGTCAAGTCCCCGGAAGTGAACCGGCTCGTATGAGCCGACATATCCAGGATCCAGAACGGGTCCTATTGACAATTATTGCACGGATTGTGTATGGACCGAGCCAAGCTCGGCGTTAGCGTCGATCTTTCCGCTGCCGTAGTCGTCTGGCTAATTCAACCCAGAGCGGGGCCACTTCTATTCCCTCGTCGCGGGACAGCCGCAGCCGGGTGCGGGCACGCGAGCGTACAACCATCACCACCCCGAACCCCACGACCAGGTACTGCACGGCGAAGGCGATCCGGAACGAGTCGAGGGAGTACAGGTCGCTGGTCCCGCCTGCCGCCTGCCGCCAGCCGTCCTGCAGGTCGAGGAGCACCCCGATGAGGAACATCATCACGAAGCTCGCCGTGAACCCGCCCACGTTGACCACCCCGTTGGCCGAGCCGAGGCTGCGCTGCGGGTTGAATGTGCGGGCGAAGTCGAACCCGATCAGGGAGCCGGGCCCACCGACGCCGAGTACCACCAGCAGAGAGACGACCACCCACACCGGTGGGGCGGCCGGCCAGAGCAGCAGCAGCGCCCAGGCGATGCCCATCACCGTGACGATGCCGAGCACGATGTTGCTACGGCGCAGCGGATGCCGGGCCGTCAACACACCCAGGATCGGGCCGAAGATCAGACCCGCGCCCACCGGGATGGTGAGCATGGCCGCGGCCCGGGTCGGCTCATAGCCGAGGGCGTAGACCATGAATGGGAAGCCCCACAGCAGGGTGAAGACGGTGCCGGAGGACTGGGTGACGTAGTGCGACCAGAACCCCAGCTGCGTGCCCGGCCGGGTGAAACTCTGCCGCAGCTGCACCAGGGCGCCCCGGAAGGTCGACGACCTGGCGGCATCCGTGGTGCCCGCCGGCCGGTCGTTGATCACCGTGACGACCACGATGAATGCCACCAACGCCAGCAGGGTCGCGGCGAGGAACGCCGGCGTCCAGCCGAAGTCGTGCAGGATCCAGGCCAACGGCACGGCCGACAGCACCTGGCCGAGCTGGCCGATGTTTCCCAGCCACTGGGACAACTGCGGCACGATCCGACCGGTGAACCAGGAACTGATCAGGCGGATCATCGAGATGAAGATCGTGGCGTCGCCCGCGCCCACCAGGATCCGGCCGATGACGGCCACCGTGATCGACGGGGCCAGGGCCAGGGTGAGCTGACCGGCGACCATCAGGGCGGTCCCGGCGAGCATCAGCACACGCGGACCGAACCGGTCGATCAGCACGCCGACCGGAATCTGCGCGGCCGCGTACACCATCAGCTGCACCACGGCGAGGCTGGACAGGATCGCGGCCGAGCCGCCGAACCGTTCGGTCGCCGCGACGCCGGCCACACCCAGGGAGGTGCGCTGCATCACCGCGGTCAGGTACACGAACGATCCCAGGGAAAAGACCAACCAGGATCGACGAGAGTTCACCCATCAAACCTAGCCGGGTCGGCTCCCCCCGCCGACCAGGACCGACTCCCGGTGCGGGTCAGGCGGACGGACGGTCATCCCGACCACGCCGGGTGGCCAGGAACTTCTCCAGTTCGTCGGCGATCTCATCCGCGGTGGGGAGTTCGCCGTCTTCGTCGGTCAACGGCGAGCGGAGGGTGTTGCCCTCCATATAGGCGTCGTAGCGTTCCTCGAGCGTGCCGACCAGCTTGGCCAGCTCGGGGTTGTCGCCGACCTGTTCGTCGATCCGGGCGACGAACTCACGGTTCTTCTCCCGCAACCGATCGGTCGGGAAGATCAGTCCGGTGGACGCGCTGGTGCTCTCCAGAGCCGACAGGGCCGCGGACGGGAACTCGGTGTCGGCCAGGTAGTGCGGGATGAGCAGCACGTAACCGATGGTCCAGGCGTTGATCTCCTGCAGCCGGAACTCGACCAGGTGAAGAGCGTTGGCCGGCACCTGCGTGTGCGGGCGCCACACCGACATGCTTTCGATCAGGTCGGTGCGGTTGCCGCTGACCGTCACGCCGATCGGTCGGGTGTGCGGCACGGGCATCGGGATGGCGTGCACCCAGGTCGTCGATGACACGGTGAACCGGTTCACCAGGGCGAGCACCGCGGCGGTGAACTGTTCCCAGCGGAAGTCCGGCTCGAAACCGGCCAACAACAGGAACGGCTGGCCGATCTCGTCGTGAGCCAGGTAGAGCCGCAGCCGCGGCGGCTGGTAGTCGGTCAGATGATCCTGATCGAAGTAGATGATCGGGCGTCTGGCCCGGTAGTCGAGCAGCAGGTCGGCGTCGAACTCGGCGATCACCCGGTGGTCCAGGGTCTCCAGCAGGTACTCGGTGAACTGTGACACCGCCGAACCGGCGTCGGCGAAACCGGTCAGGCCCGCGACGAGATGCAGCCCTTCGGGGACGCCGGCGGCATCCGCAGTGAGCGTGTAAATTTCGTCTGGATCGCGCATCTCTTAACTCTAGGCGCACGTTTTCGGTCCCGCCCGGGAAACGGCTCGCGACCGTGATGCCCAGAGCGAACACCGCTACCCGTAGCATCGAGGGATGACCGTACCCCAGCTCTCAGTGTCCACAGGTTCCGCGCTCGAATCGACCGCCGACGTCCTCGTCGTCGGTGTGCTGCAGTCTCCGGACGGCCCCCGGCTGTTCGCCGACGCCGGCTTCGACGACCTGACCAACCAGTTCGGTCCGCTGGCCGTCACCGGCGCCCGCGACCAGGTGGTGCGCGTGTCCGGCGGCCTCGGCGTCGCCGGCAGCATCGCCCTGGTCGGACTCGGCTCCGAAGTCACTGTCGAAACCCTCCGCTACGCCGCCGGGTCCGCTGTGCGTCAGCTCACCGGGGTCGCCAGCCTCGCCATCGCCTTCCCGGTCACCGACGCCGAGCAGGCCGCCGCCGTCCTCGAGGGCGCCGCGCTCGGCGGTTACTCGTTCACGTCGTACCGTCGCGCATCGCTGGCTGGCACCAAATTGCCCGCCACCGCGATCACCGTGCACACCACTCACGCGGACGACGCCGCCGTCGAACGGGCCGTCATCGTCGCGGACGCCGTGAAACTGGTCAAGGACTTGGTCAACACTCCCCCGCGTGACCTGTACCCGGAATCCCTCGCCGCCCTGGCCGCCGAGGCCGCGGACGGCCTGCCGGTCACGCTGACGGTTTGGGACGAAGACCAGTTGGTCGAGGACGGTTTCGGCGGTATCGCCGGCGTCGGTCAGGGTTCCACCCGTCCCCCGCGCCTGGTGAAGGTCAGCTACACGCCGGCCGGAGCGGGCCGTCACCTGGCCCTGGTCGGCAAGGGCATCACCTTCGACACCGGCGGACTCTCCCTCAAGCCGCCGGCATCCATGGTCGGCATGAAGTACGACATGACCGGAGCCGCCACCGTCCTGGGCGTTGTCCTCGCGGCTGCCCGGCTGGAACTCCCGGTGCGCCTGACCGCCTGGCTGTGCATCGCCGAGAACATGCCGTCCGGGTCCGCCATCCGGCCCAACGATGTGCTCACCATCCGCGGCGGTCGCACCGTCGAGGTGCTCAACACCGACGCGGAGGGGCGCCTGGTTCTCGCGGACGGCCTGGTCGCCGCCGGTGAGGAACAGCCAGACGCCATCGTCGACGTCGCCACGCTCACCGGAGCCGCTGTGGTAGCCCTCGGCACCCGGTACTCCGCCGTGCTCGGCGACGACGCCCTGGTCGCCCAGGTCCTCGGTGCCAGCAAGGCCGAGGGCGAGCTCGCCTGGCCGATGCCGATGCCGGAGGAGCTGCGTGCGCTGCTGAACTCCGACGTCGCCGACATCGCGAACGCCAAGATCGGCAACACCGCGGGCGGGATGCTGCTGGCCGCGGTCTTCCTCAACGAGTTCATCGGCACCGTCGGTGAGGGCGCGGAGGCTCGGCGCATCCCGTGGGCTCACCTCGACATCGCCGGCAGCGCGCAGTTGACCGGCGGCGGGCTCGGCTTCACCGCCGCAGGGCCGACCGGAGTAACCGTTCGCACGTTGCTGCGACTGGCCGAGGACTTTTCACGCAAGTAGTAGGGTCGTATAGGCAGGAAAATCCTTGCCGTTCAACGTCTGCCCCCGCTCACCCGAGCGCTGGCGGGCCGTGAAAGTGTACGTGATGCACGAGGGAGTATCTGGGTGTCTGAACAGAATTTTGACCTTGTAGTTCTCGGCGGGGGAAGCGGTGGGTACGCCGCGGCGTTGCGCGCCGTCCAGCTCGGCCTGACCGTCGGCCTGATCGAAAAGGACAAGCTCGGCGGCACCTGCCTGCACGTCGGCTGCATCCCGACCAAGGCTCTGCTGCACTCCGCCGAGGTTGCCGACGTCAGCCGGGAATCGGCCAAGTACGGCGTCACGACCTCCTTCGAGGGCATCGACATGGCCGCCGTCACCGCCTTCCGGGAAGGAATCGTCGCCAGCAAGTTCCGCGGCCTGCAGGGTCTGATCAAGGCCCGCGGCATCACCGTCATCTCCGGCGAGGGCCGCCTGACCAGCCCGACCACCGTGCAGGTGGGCGAGGACACCATCGTCGGCAAGAACGTCGTGCTGGCCACCGGTTCGTACTCGCGTTCGCTGCCCGGCCTCGCCATCGGCGGCCGGGTCATCACTAGCGAGCAGGCGCTCGAGCTGAACTACGTCCCCAAGAAGGTCGCCGTCCTCGGTGGCGGCGTCATCGGCGTCGAGTTCGCCAGCGTCTGGAAGTCCTTCGGCGCCGACGTCACCATCATCGAGGCGCTGCCCCACCTGGCTCCGAACGAAGAAGAGTCCATCTCCAAGCAGCTCGAGCGCGCCTTCCGCAAGCGCGGCATCGGCTTCTCGCTGGGTGTGCGCTTCCAGAGCGTCACCCAGGACGACAACGGCGTTGTCGTCACGCTGGAGAACGGCACCACCATCGAAGCCGAGCTTCTCCTGGTGGCCGTCGGCCGCGGCCCGTCCACGGCCGGTCTCGGCTTCGAAGAGGCCGGCATCACCATGGACCGCGGCTTCGTCATCACCGACGAGCGTCTCGCCACCAACATCCCCGGTGTCTACGCCGTCGGAGACATCGTCCCCGGCCTCCAGCTCGCGCACCGCGGCTTCCAGCAGGGCATCTTCGTCGCCGAAGAGATCGCCGGACTCAACCCCATCGTCGTCGACGACCTCAACATCCCGAAGGTCACCTACTGCGACCCCGAGATCGCGTCCGTCGGTTACACCGAGGCCAAGGCTGCGGACAAGTTCGGCGCCGACAAGGTCACCAGCTACGAGTACAGCCTCGGCGGCAACGGAAAGAGCTCGATCCTCGGCACCACCGGGTCGGTCAAGGTCGTCCGTGTCGAAGATGGACCCATCGTCGGCATCCACATGATCGGCGCCCGCGTGGGTGAGCTGATCGGCGAGGGCCAGCTGATCGTGAACTGGGAAGCCTACCCGGAAGACATCGCCCCGCTCGTGCACGCCCACCCCACTCAGAACGAAGCGCTCGGAGAGGCCTTCCTGGCTCTCGCCGGCAAGCCGCTGCACGCGATGTGACCGGTTTCGGCGCGTCGGCAGGCAGCACAGTGACCCTCACTAAGATTGGTCAGACATTAATGGTTTCAAAGGAGACAAACGCATGAGCGAATCCGTCAACCTCCCGGCACTCGGAGAGAGTGTCACAGAGGGTACGGTTACCCGCTGGCTGAAGAACGTGGGAGACCGCGTCGAAGTCGACGAACCCCTGCTCGAGGTATCGACCGACAAGGTCGACACCGAGATCCCATCCCCCATCGCCGGTGTCATCGAAGCCATCCTGGTGCAGGAGGACGAGACCGTTGAGGTCGGAACCCCCCTGGTGACCATCGGCGACGGTTCCGCCGCTGCGGCACCCGCCGACGAGGCACCGGCTGCCGAGGCGCCCGCTGCCGAGGCGCCGGCCGCCGAGGAAGCACCCGCCGCGGCTCCGGCTCCCGCCGCAGCCGAGCCGGCCGGCTACGAGTCCCCCGCACCGGAGGACGAGGTCGCTCCGGCCCCGACGCAGGAGCCCGCCGCCGAGGTTCCGTCCACGGACGCTCCCGCCGAGGCGCCCGCCGCGGCCGCCCCGCCGGCTCCGGCCGCCGTCGAACCGCCGCCCGCAGCGGCTGCACCGGCTCCGGCCGCTGCATCGCCCATGCCCGCCGCCCCCGCTGCTCCGGCAGCCCCGGCAGCTCCCGCCCCGGCCGCCGAACCGAGCCGTGGCTCGCACGCCGGCACCAGCGGTTACGTCACCCCGATCGTGCGCAAGCTCGCGAACGAGGCCGGCGTCGACCTGTCCACCATCACCGGTACCGGTGTCGGTGGTCGCATCCGCAAGGAAGACATCCTCTCGGCGAAGTCCTCCGCTCCCAGCTCGAGCGCCGCACCGACGGCCGTCGAGGTCGAGGTGTCCCCGCTGCGCGGTACCACCCAGCCGATGTCGCGCCTGCGTAAGGTCGTCGCAGAACGCGCGGTCGCCTCGATGCAGCAGACCGCCCAGCTCACCACCGTGGTCGAGGTCGACGTCACCCGTGTCGCCATGCTGCGCGACAAGGTCAAGGTCTCCTTCCAGGAGAAGACCGGCAACAAGCTGTCCTTCCTGCCGTTCTTCGCGTTGGCCGCTGCGGAAGCTCTCAAGTCGAACCCGATCATCAACGCGACCGTCGACGGTACGTCGATCGTGTACCCGGCGCAGGAGAACATGAGCATCGCCGTGGACACCGAGCGAGGACTGCTGACCCCGGTCATCCGCGACGCCGGTGAACTGGATCTGGCCGGCTTCGCCGCTCAGATCGCGGACCTGGCTGCACGCACCCGCGACAACAAGCTCAAGCCCGACGAACTGTCCGGTGGCACGTTCACGCTGACCAACACCGGTTCGCGCGGCGCCTTGTTCGATACTCCCGTCGTGTTCCTGCCGCAGAGCGCGATTCTCGGCACCGGCGTGGTCTACAAGAAGCCCATCGTCGTGTCCGACAAGGGCCTGGACGCGATCGCCATCCGGTCAACGGTGTTCCTGGCGCTGTCCTACGACCACCGCATCATCGACGGTGCGGATGCCTCGCGTTTCCTCACCACGATGAAAGCGCGCCTCGAAGCGGGCGCGTTCGAGGCCAACCTGGGAATCTAACCCCCAGGCACCACCTCGTTCGGCCCCTCGCCGAACAGTTCGCGGATCCGCCAGCCGGCCTCGCCCTTGATGATCAGGGCGACGGCCGGCTGTGTCGTTTCCGCGGGCGGGAAGCCATCCGTCGGTGGGAGTCCTGACGCTTCCGACGGTGTGAACTCGACCACGGCGGCGTTGCCGGTGCGTTCGACGCGGGAAGCCGTGGCCTGGCCGGCACCGGATACTGGCGGCACCGCCCCAACCTCCTGCTGTGCACGGCGAAGCCGGGCGGCGTCCTCGACCAGTGCCACCGACCCGGGCTGATGCACCCCCGCCAAGCACCGCACGGACGCCCGGCTCAGGCACTCCGCGCGCAACCGAAGCAGCGCCGACGCCGCGGCGGCGGGATCGTCCCCGGTCAGCGCGGGATTCGTGACGCTCGGTGACGCCGTCTCGAAGACATCGGAATCGGGGGAACCGGAAGCCGTCGGAGCCGACCCCGGCTCCCCCGCTCCGGAGCCGGTCGGATTGGCCGGGATCATCAGCGCGCCGGTCACCGAAAGGGCCACGGCGGTGATGACACCCAGAACCGCTGGACGCACCCAGCGCCGGGCCGCCCGAGCCCGAGGCCGCCTGCTCACGCCCCACCGTGCGGACATTGAGCGCTGGAGACCGATCAGACCGGTTCGGAGCCCGTCCACCACGGCCTCGCCGGCGCGGGCGAGTGCATCGAACCGGCCGGAGCGGGTGCCCCGACCGGACCCGGGATCGGGCCAGACCGGAGCCGTCCGGTCGGCGCCGGCCCGTACCGCCGGCACCGCCGGCACCGCCGTCGCCGACACCGCCGGCACGCTGTTCGCCTCGGCCCGGTCCCGGTCCGGCCAGCGCACGGCTCCCGCGGCCGACCAGGAGAACAGAGCGGCCTCGAGGTCGGTGAGCGCCGGCACGAACGGCCGGGCCACCGTGGCCGCCTCAAAATCGGCTAGCAGCTGGTGGGCCCCTGCCGTAGCCGGATCGGCGGGATCGAGCTGTTCCAGAACAGCCCGGACGAACCCGGCCAGGCGGGTCTGATCGTCCCGTCGTCTGGCCAGACCGGCAACGCCGGGCGGCAACTCGTCGATGGCGCCGAGGCCGAGGAGCACCGGGCGCCCGTTCCCGTCCAACCGCACGACGGCCTGGCTCACCGCCGAGTGCCCGAATCCGGCCTCGTGCAGGGCCTGCACGGCGGCCACCACGGTCGCCAGCAGTGTCACCGCCTCGCCGGCCGAGAGAGTGCGGCCAGACGCGAGCAGATCAAGCACCGTGGGCCCGGCCACGTGTTCGAGGACCACGCAGAGCCGGTCGTCCGGGGTGGTGGCCACATCGAGCACGGCGGGCAGACCGACCGCTGTCGCGGTGAGGAGGGCGCGCACGCTGGCGTCCTGGCCGAGGGCGTCGGCCGCCATCACCTTCAGGGCCACCACCCGCGCTGGTGCGTCTGCCCCGTCGAGGGTGGCGGTCACCGCGTGGCCGAGGAACACCACCGAGCGACCGCCGGAACCGATCCTGCGGACCACCCGATAGCCCGCAACGATTCCGACGGTCACTGCGTCACTCGATGGGTTCATGCCGACAGCGTGCCCGCCGGGCACAACCGATGATCGCTCCCCCGGTCAACTGTGGATAACTCGCGTCCCCGCAGGCTGTGGAAAGCTGTCACCGAAAGGTTCGGCCGATCCACCGAGCCGAATCGGTCACGCGGTTATCGACCGACTGGGTAGTCTTAGAACCATGGCACGTAGCAAGGACAAGAGTCCCCGCAAACCGAAAGAACCTGGCCGCCTGAAGCAAATGTGGCAGGTCTTCCAGATGACCAGGCGTTACGACAAGAACATCGTTCTGTTCATGATCCTGGGCTTCCTGATCCCGGTTGCGGTGGGTCTCGCGCTCGCCCTGCTGCTCAGCCCCGGCAACGTCTTCACGACCATTCTGTACGTGATCGCGGGCGTGCTCGCCGGCATCCTGGCCATGCTGATCATCCTCGGCCGTCGGGCCGAGAAGGCGGCGTACTCCCAGATCGAGGGCCAGCCCGGCGCGGTCGGCGCCGTGCTGCGTAGTTCACTCAAGCGCGGCTGGGTCGGCAGTGAAATGCCCGTCGCGGTCAACGGCAAGACCCAGGATGCCGTCTACCGTGCCGTCGGGCGCGGCGGTGTGGTCCTGATCAGTGAGGGCCCCCGCACCCGGACCACGCGGATGGTCGACGATGAGCGTCGCACCGTCGCGAAGGTCGGCGGCAATGTGGCGGTCACCGTGATCTCCGTCGGCCCGGACACCGACGCCGTTCCCCTGCACAAGTTGGCGCGCCGGCTCACCAAGATCAAGCCCACCCTGACCAAGGCCGAGGTCCTCGCGGTCAACAACCGCCTCAACTCGGTGGCGAAGAAGCTGCCGATCCCGAAGGGGATCGACCCGACCAGAGCGCGCCCGCAGCGCGGTAACTAGCACCGCGGCGGCCAGCGACGCTGTCGATTCACATCGGGCACGGGGGTTCTCCCCGTGCCCGTTTTGCTGCCTCCGGTCGGCCGGCCGCTACCGGCGGATGAGGACGGTGCCGGCGATCTTGTCGTGGAAGCCCCTCTGGTCCGAATCCCACACCAGGGCCGGGAGAACGATACCCAGCAGCAGAGCCCGGACAATCGGGCGCCAGAAGCCCACCCAGCCGCCGGTGATGGTGATCAGGCGAAGGCCCAGCAGACGGTGGCCGATGCTGCCGCCCATGGTGATCGTCAGGACGATCTGCAGTCCGACAAAAATCATCAACACCCGGAATCCGTCGTAGTCGAGCAGGGTGTATCCGAACACCACGCAGGTGATTGCCACCGCGATCGCCCAATCGATGATCAGCGCGAGGACACGCCGACCCACCCTGGCCACGGAATGCGGGCCGGCCGCCGGCAAGCCCAGGCGCTCCCCCGGCCATTTGCTGGGCGGGAGCTGCCCGAAGGTACGAGGATCGGAAGGCGACGAATTCACCCGATGAGTCTATCGAGCCGGTGCCGCTGTAACATGGCGGAAACATAAGCGTCACTCTCAAGTAACGCGATCGCACTAACCTCGGTGAAGCCGCAGTGTGCGACATCTCTAGTCACCCACGCCCGTCGTTTGGAGTTAACCCGCATGTTCCGCGATTCTTCCGAAGTGCTCACGTTCATCAAGGAGACTGACGTCAAGTTCCTTGACATCCGTTTCACCGACCTGCCGGGTGTGCAGCAGCACTTCAACATCCCCGCCTCCACCGTCGACGAGGAGTTCTTCACGGTCGGCCAGATGTTCGACGGTTCGTCGATCCGCGGTTTCGCGTCGATCCACGAGTCGGACATGCAGCTCATCCCCGACGTCACGTCGGCGTACATCGACGCGTTCCGCGCCGAGCGCACGCTCATCATGCTCTTCGACATCTACAACCCGCGCAACGGTGAGATCTACGCCAAGGACCCGCGTCAGGTGGCCAAGAAGGCCGAGAAGTACCTTGCCTCCACCGGCATCGCCGACACCGCATTCTTCGCTCCCGAAGCCGAGTTCTACATCTTCGACGACGTGCGCTACGAGGTCAACCAGCACACCAGCTTCTACTCGGTGGACTCCAGCGAAGGCGCCTGGAACTCCGGCCGCAAGGAAGAGGGCGGCAACCTCGCCAACAAGACCCCGTTCAAGGGCGGCTACTTCCCGGTCAGCCCGGTCGACCAGCACGCCGACCTCCGCGACGACATCTGCCTCAAGCTCATCGAAGCCGGCCTGATCCTCGAACGCAGCCACCACGAGGTGGGAACCGGTGGCCAGGGCGAGATCAACTACCGCTTCGACACCATGGTGCATGCGGCCGACGACCTGCTCAAGTTCAAGTACATCGTCAAGAACACCGCGCACGAGTGGGGCAAGACCGCCACCTTCATGCCCAAGCCGCTGTTCGGCGACAACGGTTCCGGTATGCACACCCACCAGTCCCTCTGGGCCGACGGCAAGCCTCTGTTCTACGACGAAGCCGGATACGGTGGACTCTCCGACGTCGCCCGCTGGTACATCGGTGGACTGCTCAAGCACGCCCCGGCCGTCCTCGCGTTCACCAACCCGAGCGTCAACTCCTACCACCGTCTGGTCCCCGGCTTCGAAGCTCCGGTCAACCTGGTCTACTCGGCCGGCAACCGGTCCGCGTCGATCCGTATCCCGATCACCGGCACCAACCCGAAGGCCAAGCGCATCGAGTTCCGCGCTCCCGACGCGTCCGGCAACCCGTACCTGGCCTTCGCCGCGCAGCTGATGGCTGGCCTCGACGGCATCAAGAACCGCATCGAGCCGCACGAGCCCGTCGACAAGGACCTCTACGAGCTGCCGCCCGAAGAGGCCAAGAACATCCCTCAGGTTCCCGCCTCCCTCGGCGAGGCGCTTGACGCCCTGGAAGCCGACCACGACTTCCTGCTCGCCGGCAACGTCTTCACCCCGGAGCTCATCGAGACCTGGATCGACTTCAAGCGGGAGAAGGAAATCAAGCCGCTGGCCCAGCGTCCGCACCCGTTCGAGTTCGAACTGTACTACGGCGTCTAATCAGCCCGGCTGACCAGCCGAACCCCCGAAGGGCCGCAACCTCAGGTTGCGGCCCTTCGGTCGTTAACCCGGCTCAGCCCGAGGACGGTCCGGGGCGTTCGACCGGCCCGTAGAACCGGCGCTCGAAGACAGCGCGAGCCCGCCGGGTGGCCGACAGGTAGTCCTCTTCCAACTCGTTCGCCGACCCCGGCGGGTACTCCAGCATCCGGGCCACGCCGTCGAGCTGAGCCCGGTCGTTCGGCAGCACATCCGCCGTCTTGTTCGTCCACAGGGTGATCGCCGACCGGCAACGGGAGGCCAGCAACCACGCGGCCCGCAGCGTCTCGGCCTCAGGTTCGGTCACCAGGCCGTTCCGGCTGGCCTCCGCCAGGGCGCCGAGGGTCGAGGTGGTGCGCAGCGCGGGCAGCGCGGCGGCGTGCTGCAACTGCAGCAGCTGCACGAACCATTCCACGTCGCTGAGCGACCCGCGACCCAGTTTGAGGTGCCGGTTCGGGTCAGCGCCCTGCGGTAGCCGCTCGTTCTCCACCCGCGCCTTGATCCGTTTGATCTCCCGCACCGCCTGGTCCTCGATCCGGGCGGGGTAACGCACCGTGTCCATCAGGTTCTGGAAGTCGGCGAGCAGGGTCGAGTCGCCGGCGACGCCCCTGGCCCGGAGGAGTGCCTGCGCCTCCCAGGTGAGGGACCAGCGGCGGTAATAGGCCGCGTAGGAGTCGATCGAGCGCACGATGGCGCCGTTCTTACCCTCGGGTCGCAGCCCGATGTCCAGGTCGAACGGCAGCCGGTTGTCCTCGGTGAGCCGATTGAGTTCGCGCACGATGACGGTGGCCCTGGCGTGGGCGGCGCCGTCCTCCAGCCCGGCCGGGCGGAACACGTACATCACGTCGGCATCCGACCCGAACCCGAGTTCCGCTCCCCCGAACCGGCCCATCGCCACCACGGCGAATTCGATCCCGTCCGGTGACATCGACCCGTCCCGCTCGATCAGACCGGTCCCGCGGATGGCGCCCAGAACTCCCTGGATGAGGACCGTGGCCACGTCGGTCAGCCCGCGGGCCAGCTCGTCGATGCTGATCTGGCCGAGGATGGCGCCCAGCGCCAGCCGGAGCATCTCTCGGCGGCGACTGGTGCGCAGGATGGAGGCGGCGGCATCGGCGCTGCCGTGCCGGGCGAGGACCGCCCTGGCCTCGTCCTGCAGGGCGGCCAGGGGGCGCGGCTTCAGGTCGGCGTCGTGCTCCAGCCAGGCCACCGCTTCCGGGATGGTCTCCAACAGCTCGCCGACGTAGCGGGAGGCGGACAGCACCCGGGTGAGCCGTTCAGCGGCCCCGGAGGAGTCGCGCAGCATCCGCAGGAACCAGTAGGTGGAGCCGAGGCTGTCGCTCAACCGGCGGAAGGCGAGCAGACCGTAGTCCGGGTCGGCGCCGTCGGAGAGCCACTGCAGCAGCACCGGCAGCAGATGCTGCTGAATGGTCGCGCGCCGGGACACCCCACCGGTGAGAGCGGCGATGTGGGCGAGCGCTCCGGTAGTGTTGCGGAAGCCGATGGCGGCCAGGCGTGCCTCCGCCTGGGCGCTGGTGAGATTCAGACCCTCAGCGGGCAACGCCGCCACCGCGGACAACAGCGGCCGGTAGAACAGTCTCTCGTGCAGGCCCCGCACCCGGTGTTTGGTGGCCTCCCAGCGAACGGTCAACGCCGCGGCGCTGGTGGCCAAGCCGGTGGCGCGGGCGAGGACCCGCCGGCCGGCTTCGTCGCGGGGAACCAGGTGGGTGCGGCGTAACCGGTCGAGCTGCAGGCGGTGCTCCATCAGGCGCAGCATCCGGTAATCCTGCGCGAACTCGGCCGCCTCGGCCCGGCCGACGTAGCCGGAATCGGCCAGCGCCGCCAACGCCGGCAGGGTGCCGCGTTGGCGCACGTCCGGGTCGGCCTGGCCGTGCACCAGCTGCAGCAGCTGCACGGTGAACTCGATGTCCCGCAGACCGCCTGGACCGAGTTTCAGCTGCACGCCCACCTCATCCGGCGGGATGTTACTGGTCACGCGTTCGCGCATCCGCTGCACCGATTCGACGAAATTCTCCCGACTGGCGCTGGTCCAGACCCGGGGTGCGACGGCCTCGAGGTAGCGCCGGCCGAGGTCGTCGTCGCCGGCGAGGGGTCTGGCCTTGAGCAGCGCCTGGAACTCCCAGCTCTTCGCCCACCGGTCGTAGTAGGCGACGTGGGACTCCAGCGACCGCACCAGGGCGCCGGACTTCCCCTCCGGCCGCAGGTTGGGGTCCACCTCCCACAGTTCGGGTTCCAGACTCGGCTGGTTCAGCCCGCGCATCATCAGAATGGCCAGCCGGGTGGCGATGTCGACGGCCCGGCCCGTGTCCAGACCGGCCGGTTCATCGCCCTCGGCGACGAAGATCACGTCGACGTCGCTGACGTAGTTGAGCTCCTCGGCGCCGGCCTTGCCCATCCCGATCACCGCGAACCGGGTCAACCGCACCTCGTCGACCGGGTACACGCCGTGGCCGGCGACATCACCGCCGGTCATCCCCCTGGCGACGGCCAGGGATGCTTCCAGGGCCGCGGAGGCGAGATGGGACAGCTGCCCGGCGACGGCTTCCAGGCCGGCGACCGGGTCGGCCTGCTCGAGGTCGTAGGCGGCCAGACGGGCCAGCAGCCGGCGGTAACGCACCCGCAAGGCCACCCAGCCGGCGTCCTCCAGCAACTCGGCCACACCATCGCTCGCCCGCACCGACTCGAGCAGGTCGGCGGTGAGCTCGGCCCGGCCCGGCAACACCGTCGTCTGCTCGTGCAGCACGATCAGCTCGTCCGGGTGACGGAGGAAGAACTCGCTCAGGCCGGTGGACGCTCCCGCCACCAGCACCAGACGTTGCAGGGCTCCGGGATGCGCGCGCAGAGCGGCGAGATCGGCCGGCGCCTGGCGCACCAGGGACAAGACCGCGAACAGAGCCGCGTCCGGGTCGGCCGCACGCGAGAGCAGGGGAAACAGTTCGGACGGCGCAGGACCGCCGAGCTCACCGACTTCGTCCAACCGCGAACGGGCTTCGCCGAGGTCGGCGAAGCCCATCCGGGCGAGGTCGGTGAGGGTCAGCGGTTCTCTCGCCATATCTGGACCTACGACCCTTAGAGCATCTCGAGATTCTTATTGAGCTCGAACGGGGTGACCTGGGAGCGGTACTCCCGCCATTCCTGGCGCTTGTTCAGGAGCACGTAGTTGAACACGTGCTCGCCAAGGGTCTCGGCAACCAGTTCGGACTCTTCCATGTACTGGATGGCGTGATCCAGGCTGGCCGGCAGTTGATGGTAGCCGAGGGCACGGCGTTCGGTGTCGCTGAGGCCCCAGACGTTGTCCTCGGCCTCCGGCGGCAGTTCGTAGCCCTCCTCGATGCCCTTCAGTCCGGCCGCGAGCATCAGCGAGTAGGCCAGGTACGGGTTCGCGGCC
>Ga0247816_10000705_pt1 | contig 18069 bp, 15 predicted proteins | sample UWRJL209509C1_FD_179930 | JGI IMG/M metagenome (GOLD analysis project Ga0247816, IMG submission 179930) | Plant litter microbial communities from Arlington Agricultural Research Station in Wisconsin, United States - UWRJ-L209-509C-1 | ecosystem: Environmental > Terrestrial > Plant litter >...
GGAAACAGTCGCACACGGTGACTTCCCAGCTTCAAGGCCCTAGCGTTGGTCATTGCAAGGGGAGTACTCCCACGCGGCGCACCCGTCAATACGGACTTAACGAAGAGTCCCGGGACGCTGGCTCGATCGCCTCACAGGCCCTCGGGTGGAAGAGACCTTGATCTCCGTCCGTTTCCCCTGCCCTGGAGCTCTCCTTGAACATCACTCCCCTGATTTGGATCATCACCCTCGCCGTGACGGTCGCCTTCTTCGCGTACGAGTTCTTCGCTCACGTGCGAAAGCCCCACGAGCCCACCGTCGGCGAGTCCGCCCGCTGGTCGGCCTTCTACATCGGCCTGGCCCTGCTGTTCGGCGTGGGCATCGGCGTCGTGTCCGGCTGGCGTTACGGCGGCGAATACTTTGCCGGCTATCTCACCGAGAAGGCCCTGTCGATCGACAACCTGTTCGTGTTCCTCATCGTGATGGCCGCGTTCTCGGTACCCAAGGCCTACCAGCAGAAGGTGCTGATGTTCGGCATCATCATCGCCCTGATCATGCGCGGTGGCTTCATCGCGGTGGGCGCCGCCCTCATCGAGAACTTCTCCTGGGTGTTCTACCTCTTCGGCGCGCTGCTCTTTGTGCTCGCCTACATGCAGGTGCGCGGCCACGAAGGCAACCCAGCCAACAATCTCTTTGTGCGCGTGGCCCGCCGAATTCTGCCCGTCACCGACGAGTACGACCGCGACAAGCTCACCACCAAGATCAACGGCAAGCGCTTCGTCACCCCGATGCTGCTCACCATCATCGCAATCGGCTTCATCGACCTGGTCTTCGCGATCGACTCGATCCCCGCCATCTACGGCCTCACCTCGGAGGCGTACATCGTCTTCACCGCGAACGCCTTCGCTCTGATGGGCCTCCGCCAGCTGTTCTTCCTCATCGGCGGCCTGCTCGAGCGCCTCGTCTACCTCTCCCAGGGTCTCGCCGTCATCCTCGGCTTCATCGGCCTCAAGCTGGTCTTCCACGCCCTGCACGTCAATGAGGTGCCGTTCATCAACGGCGGCGAGCCCGTGCTGTGGGTGCCGGAGATCCCGATCTGGTTCTCGCTGGTCTTCATCGCTGCCACCGTCACCGTCGCGACCGTCGCGAGCCTGGCCAAGACCCGCGGCGACGCCGCCAAGGCCGACCGCGGCCAGGTCGACGGCGAACCGATCACGAAGGCCAAGGACTAGCTCCCAGCCCTCGGCCCCGCGCTGCGGTGCGGTGCTACCGGCCTGGGACCACGATTCGGTCGTGGTCCCAGGGCTCGGCCCAGCCGAGCTCGTCGAACATGCGCGAGAGCACTATCGCAGTGAAGCCCCAGACCAGCCGGCCGCCCACGGTGAACGCGGGTGCCCGATAGTCGGTGCCGCCGACTGTGTGCACGGTATTGGCCCGGTTGGCCGGGTTGAGCAGGTCCGCCACGGGAACCCGGAAGACCTCGACGGTCTCGGCGTGGTCCATCGCGGCGACCTGGGAGGGGCGGGTCCACCAGGCCGGAACCGGCGTGACAAGGTGATTGCTCACGGGAACCGGCATCGCCGGCAGTGTGCCAAGGGCCTCAAGACCCGAGACGTCCAGACCGGTCTCCTCCTCGGCCTCGCGCAGCGCGGCAGCGACGGGACCGGCATCGGCTGCTTCGAGCCGGCCACCGGGAAACGCGATCTGACCCGGATGGCTGCCGAGCGTGGCCGCACGGCGCAGCAGGAGCACGTCGAGGTCCCGGTGCACCCGGCCCGGCCCGGCCGGTGTTGATGCCGGCACCGTGTCCAGCACACCGAACAACACGAGCACGGCCGCCCGACGAGCGCTCCGCTGGTCGGCAAGGTCGCGACTCCGGCCCGTCCCCCAGTCCAGGCCACGCTCGCACAGCGCCACGAGTTCGGCACGGGGATCCTTCGGCACAACGAGCATGATCCCACCATACGCAGCCGGCGTTGCCTGGCTGGGCCAGAGAACTCGGCTGCCCGCAAGCCGGTCGTCACTGGCCGGTCATTCTGGCCGGTCTCTGGTCGCCGGCCCTGTGCGATTCGGCCGACCCGACCTACGCTTCGGTCATGGACGGTGACCGGACCGAGGCTGAGCTGATCGCTCTCGCCGCAGCGTGGGCGCAGGCCATCGTGGCCAACGACGCCACCCGCATCGCCGACTTCGTAACTGACGACTGGGTGCTGGTGTCGGAGTCAGGGGTCTCCCCCGGGCACGAATTCCTCGCCCTGGTGAGCTCCGGGGAGCTGACCCATTCGGCCATGGCCGCTGTCGGTGACTCCAGGGTGCGGGTCTGGGGCGACACAGCCGTGATCACGGCCCGCATCACCAATACCGCGCACTACCGGGGCCGCCGGTTCGACGCCGACGAGTGGACCACCGATGTGTTCGTTCACCGGGACGGCCGCTGGCGGTGCGCGGTCAGCCACTACAGCACCGCCGGATGAACGTGAATCCGCTTCGCTAGGCTGGCCCGATGACGCAGGAGCGAACCCTCATCGTGCTCAGGCACGCCAAGTCCGACTGGTCGGGCGGCGAAGCCGACATCGACCGCACCCTCAACCTCCGTGGGCTGAGCCAGGCACCGGAGGCGGGCAGCTGGCTGGCCGAGCACTTCCCCTCCATCGATCTGGCCATCGTCTCCCCCGCGGCCCGCGCGCGTGCCACCTGGGCGCTCGCCTCGGCAGAACTCAGCCACAGCCCAGAGGCACGCATCGATGACCGGGCGTACGCCGCATCCGTCAACGACCTGCTCCAGATTGTGCGGGAACTGCCCGACGAGCTTGAGAACGTGATTCTCGTGGCCCACAATCCCGGCCTCGAGGACCTCGTCTACCTGCTCACGGGCGAGAGCGTCACGCTGTCGACGTCGGCCGTGGCAGTGCTGGGCGTGCCGGGCACCTGGGCAGAGCTGGATGCCTCAATCGCCGTCCTGAAGACCTCTGGTCGTGCGAGCACGGTCGGCCTCGACTAGTCAGCCTGCAGCGGCAGCCCGCGCACACTCTGAAACTGCCGCGCCGCACCGTCGATCGGATCGGTGAAGGCCAGTTCGCTGGCCAGCAACTGGAGCGGCCGCCTGAAATCGAACACATCCACATCCTGCACCACGGGGTAAATCGGGTCGTCGATGATCGGGATACCCAAACCCAGCATATGCAGGCGCAACTGGTGGGTGCGCCCGGTGCGGGGTGCCAGACGGTACACACCCGCCTCCCCGAGTTCAGCCTCCAGCTCGATCACCGATTCGGCGTTGACCGGGGCGCCCGGCACCACCTCGCCCTGCCACTGACCCGGCCGGGTCCGGAGGTGGTTCCGCACGGTTACGGGCAGGTCGAGCGCTGGTTGCAGCGGCGCCAATGCCCGGTAGACCTTGTGCACCTCGCCGCGCTGGAAGAGGGTCTGGTAGGCCCCGCGCCAGCGGCGCTCGGTGGCCAGAACCAGCAGACCGCTGGTCACCCGGTCCAAGCGGTGCAACGGGGAGAGTTCGGGCAACCCGAGTTGGGCGCGGAGGCGAACCACAACGCTCTGCACCACATGCCTCCCCCGCGGAATGCTGGAGAGGAAGGGCGGTTTGTCGATCACCACGATCCGGTCGTCCCGGTAGACCAGGTGCAGGGCACCAGGCACCACCGGTTCGTCGGCCAGGTCACGGTGAAACCAGACGAAGGTCGTGGGCCGGTAGGGGTCGGTCCCGCCGACCGGTGCGCCGTCCTGGTAGACGAACCGAGCGCCGGCGACGAAGCCGGCCACATCGACGCGTCCGGTCAGGCGGTCCTGGAGCCAGGCGCCCATGGTCGGCCAGGTCGGCTTCGGCGAGCCCGGTCGGCCGCGCTCCGGGGTGCACAGCCATGCCGCATCGAGTCCGTGTCGTTGGGGCAGCGGCGAGTGCGGGGGCATCCCCCGATCGTACGTGCGGTGCCGTCGGTCAGCTGACCATGGTCCCGGCCGATGCGGCGCCCTCGGGCGTCGCCGCCGTGTGCGGGGCGGCCCGGCCGGACAGTTCGCGCCGGGACCGCAGGCCCAGTTTGGCCAGGGCGTTCGCGAGGTGCTTTTCAATCGTCTTGACCGAGACGTGCATCGATGCCGCGATCTCCCGGTTGAGCTGGCCCTCGGATGCGAGTAGCACGGTGTCCCGTTCCCGAGGAGTCAGCGTCGTCCAGCCGACCAGCGTCGGCAGGGCGGCGCCGGTCGCAGCCGCAACGGGCAGGTAGGCGGCCGCGCCCAGACGATCGAACAGCCGGTCGGCTTCGCGCGCCGCGGTCGCTCCGTCATCCACGCTGCCCCGCGCCACCAGGCTGCCGGCCAGCGACCGCAGGGCGAGCGCCTGGGCGAACGGGGTGACTGTTTCGTCGCCGGTGCTGACAGCGGCGGCAAAATGCCGGGCCGCGATCATCCGCTGACCCCTGGCCTCGGCCAGCAGGCCGCGCAGCCACTCCGGGTATCCGAAGGCCCGGCTGCCGCTTTCCCTCTCGAGGCGGTCGATCACGGCCTGGGCGAGGTCGAGCGAGCCCAGGGCGATGAGCGCTTCGGCCTGCATGGCCCGCCACCCCGTGTAGCCCGTGGCGGTAGTGGCAGTATCCAGATTGCCGTCGAGGAGTGGGGCGAGCGCCTGGATGACGGCGTGTGGATGCCCGCTTGCCCGTTCCACGACCGCAGCAGCGACGGCGGCCGCCACGTGATGTTGCGGCAGCGGGCGTTCCACGGCCAGCCGGGCGCCCACGCGCACGGCCCGTTGGGCCTCGTCATGCTGGCCGGCCTGGGCGGCGAGCATGGCGATCACCGCGTGGGCGATACCGTCGTGGTTGCCGTTCCGGCTCGCGGTGGTGTGCGCGAGCACTGCCTGCGCGTCGAGCATCGCCGAGTCCCACTGACCGAGCGAGTAGTGCACGTGGGCCCGCAAGGCGAGTCCGAGCGGCAACACGTGCAACGCCTGGCTGGCGCGTGCGGACTCGACGGCCAGGTCGAAGGTGCGCAGGGCCTCACGGTCGTGGCCGCCGTAGAACTGTTGCTGCCCAACGATCACCAGCGCGTCGGCACGCTCGGGCCGGGTCAGCGGCAACGTGATCAGCGGGCGCAGAACCGCCAAGGCCTGCTTCCGGTCGCCCGAGATCCACAGGGCGAAGCCCCAGGCCAGGCGCAGCCGTGCCTCACCGGGTGACACCGCGGCCGGGCCGGCCGGTGTGGCCGTGATGGCCGTGGACGCGGCGGCGCTCGCGGCGATGGTCCCGACGATGTCCATGGTGGCAAGCCGGATGCTCGCGACGACGCCGGCCACGAAGAGCACCCCCTCCCGGCTCGGCGCCCGCGCATCGGCGGGCGCCCCTTGGGCCAGGCCCTCCTGCACGAGGGCGAGAGTCTCGGGAAAGTTGCCGAGCAGGTAGCCGAGTCCGCCGAGTACGACCGTGCGAGCGGGACCGGGAGAACACCGGGCGACGCTTTCGGCCAGGGTGCCGGCCAGTTCAGCATCATCCGCGAAGAAGGCGTAGGCGCCGGCCCGCAAGAGCCGGCGTTCCCTCTCCGCGTTCGAGCTACTCACCCCGCTGGCCCGGCTGTAGATGCGGGCAGCGCTCGGGTAGCGGCCCGCCTGCGCATGGCGATCGCCCTCTGCCTCGAGGTCTGCAGCGAGCTCGTCGTCGGTGTGCTCGGTGGCCGCGAGCCTGTGTTCGAGTCGCGCCCATCCGTTCATCGAGCCGGCGATGGCGGCGTTGAGCGCCCGCGCCCGGGCGGCGTCGATGCGGCGACGGATGCCCGTACGCGCCTTCGCCGACACGAAGCTGATTTCCCGCTGGCCCTCCTCGTTGAGCAATCCGACCAGCCCGGATGCCAGGGCGCCGTCTACCGAGACCGGCAGACCGTGCCGGGCGGCGATCTCCACCAGAGTGGACACCGCCAGGGGGCGGCCCACGACCGAGAGCAGTTCGAGCACGGCACGGGTCGGCGCGTCCAGGGCGGCCAGCCGCCCGGCGAGGTGCTCGGTGTATCCGGCCGGCACGGGCAGGTCGCGGGGAATCGACGCGTGCAGTCGCTGGCCGAGCTGTTCGAAGACCGTCACCAGGTGGTGCGGGTTGCCGTCGGTGAGCTCGGTGAGCAGGTTGGCGCGCGCCGGGTCGAGCTGCGCGATGCCATGTTCCGCGGCCAGCTCGATGCACTGCTGCGTGGTGAAGCCGGGCACCCGGATCACCCGACCCCGGTCATCCCGGCTGCTGGCCGCCCGCAACCTGTCGATGAGGCCCGGCTTCCCGGTCTGACCGGCAACGATCACCAGCAGAGGCTGGGAAAATGACGAGCCGATCAGAGCTGCGGCCCGGTCGGCCACCTCCGGTGCCAACTCCTGGGCGTCGTCGATCAGGGCGATCGTGGGCTCGTCGACGGTGCCGGCGTTCAGCGCGGCGGTACCTCGCACGACGGTGAAGTCGGGAACTGTACCGAGGAGGTCGCGCACCAGCCAGCTCACGCCGGAACCGGGCTCGCCCTCGATCGTGACGACGGTGGTTGTGCCGCCCAGAGCCTGCACGGCAGCAGCGAGAAGCTTCGACTGTTCCGGCAGACGCACCACCATGACGACTCCTCGGTTTCGGTCGTCCGCATGGGGGCGATGACCCACTGTAGCGAGAGCCGGCCGCAGAGGTATGCGACGGTCGTTTATAAGGACACCGAAGACAAATAAGGAGACTGGGGCCATCCAGTCCTTATAGGGTCACTTTCTCCTTGTCACGCGGTGCGGCCGAAACGTCACTCGGTCGAGCCGAGCGCTGCCCGCTGGGCGGCTTCCAGAGCCCAGACCACCAGGTCGTGGTCGAGGTTCTCGACCAGGCCCGACACCCCGACGGCGCCGATCAGGGAGCCGTTCACCCGCAGCGGGAAGGCGCCACCGGCCGCCGCGAAGTCGGAAACAGGCAGGCCCGTCGCCTCATTGAAGTCGACGCCCCTGGCCCGGTACTTCGTGCTGATCAGGAAGGACGGCGCGTTGTACCGGGCGACCACGCGGAACTTCCTGGCCAGCCACTCGTCATTGTCCGCCGTCGTGCCCGGGCGAGCGGCATGGAAGACCCGCTGCTCGCCGAAGCTCATCGTCACGGTGATCCTCAGGTCGTCGGTGGCGGCGCGCGCCATCAGGGCGGTGCCGAGCCGATAGGCATCGTCGTGGTCGAAACGGGTGAAACCGATCGAGGCATTCTGAGCCTCCAGCAGCGGCAGCAGGTCTCGGGCAGCGAGGTCAGGGGTCATCGACATTTGTGGTCCGCTTTCATTCGGTCGGCGGCAGCGGTGCAGCCCTGCCAATCACGTTATCGGTGTGGCCGCGTCACGCCAAGCCGGGTCGGCGAGCGGGGATCTGCCTCCCATGGTGAGGTGCGGACGCCGACTCACTGTGCCCCGGCGGCATCCGTTCGCACGTTCCTGGTGTCGGCGGGATCGTTCTGGCGCCGACTGGCGAGCATGATCGGAACGCCGATGAGCTCCACCAGACCGCCGATCACCAGCGACGTGCCGTAGCCCCAGATGTCCGCGGAGCGGCCGAGTGCCGGCTGAATGAACACGCCGCCCAGGCTGCCGAACAGCGAGTCGAACGAGAGCACCGTGGCGCGCTGCTTCGACGGGATCATGTCGTTGAGGTAGGCCTGCCGCACCGGTTCGGCGACCGCGAACACGAATCCCCAGACCATCAGGAAGACCACGGCCAGCCAGAACAGGCTGTTCACGCCGAGCACCACGAGCGAGAGCACGCTGAGCAGGGACGCCCCGATCACGGCGCTGGTGCGCTTGGCGAACAGGTTGCGGATGCGGGGCGCGAGCACACCGCCGGCCACCTGCGCCAGCGACAGGATCGCCGCGGCCAGACCGGCGATGGAGTACGCGGACGGGTCGCCGTAGAGCTCGAGCAGGTACGGCTGCAGCGCGTAGAAGGCGTAGAACCCGACGCCGGAGGCGAACGGCGCGGAGAGGATCATGTAGCGCACCGAACGGCGCTTGAGCCCGTGCTCCACCGACTCGGTCAGCACGGTGCGGGTCGCCTTGAGTGGTCCCCGGGAATGGTCAGGGGCGAACCCCAGGTCTTTCATCACGGCGAAGGCGTAGACGAACATGACCACCAGCACGCCGGCGCGCACCAGGAACGGCACGCCGAGGTTGGTGGCCTGAGCGATCACCCCACCCAGCACCGAGCCGGCGAACATCGCGATCCCGGTCACGACCAGTCCCCGCCCGAACACGGCCTCCAGGCTGCCGGTGTACCCGGTCGACGTGAGCGCGTCCACCAGCCAGGCCTCCACCGCGCCGGAGAAGAACGTGAAGCCCAGCCCCAGGAGCACCGACACGATGGCCCACCACACGAAGGGCGAGTTCCAGAGCCAGAGCAGCCAGTAGAGCGCCGTAGTGACCGAGAGCGTGATGGTGCCGAGCAGATAGGAGGCTTTGCGTCCCACGGTATCGGCAACCACCCCGGTGGGGATCTCGAAGATCACCATGCCCGCGGTGAAGAACGCGTTCGCGGCGAACGCCTCAAAGTTGCTCAGCCCGGCGTCGAGCAGGAACAGCGTGTTGATGCCCCAGATGAACGAGGCCGCCAGGGTGTTGCCGAGCAGCAGAACCAGGTAGATGCGCTGGACGCGCCGGGATGCCGGGTTCACGACCCGGGTCCGATCACGACGCCCATACCCGTCACCAAAGCATCATCGACCCGCGTGCGAGAGATGGCTACCCTCGGGCGGCACGGCAGGATCAGCCCTGTTGCACTGCGCCGAGCATCGCCGCGATAGTGCCGCCGTATCCTGAGTAGCATTCTGATCGGTCCCGCGGACTGATCTCACCTGACCCGATCGCCGCACCGTGCAGCACACCCGAGGAGCTCCTATGAACGTGCTGATCGTCATCGAGTCCTGTTTCGGCAACACCGGTCGCGTCGCCGACGCCATCGCCGCCGGGTTGCGCTCTCGCGGAGCCGACGTCACCGTCGTCGACGCCGCCGCGGCGCCGACCACCGAGGGCGTGGACCTGCTGCTGGTCGGTGCACCCACTCACAACATGGGCCTGCCCGGGCCGGCGTCGCGCGCGCAAGCCGCGGCCAAGGGCGCCCGCCCCGTGGTCGCCGGCGTCGCGGAATGGCTCGCGGCCCTGCCCGGCCAGCCCGGACGCCGTGTCGCGGCATTTGACACCGTCGCCGGCCGGGGGTTCTTCTCCGGCTCCGCCGCGAAGGTGATCGAAAAGCGGATGCGGCGCCAGTCGATCTTCACCGGCCGGGAGAGCTTTCTCGTCAGCGGAATGGCGGGGCCGCTCGCCGACGACGAGCTGGCCAGGGCCCACGAGTGGGGCATCGCCCTGGCGTCGGGGCAGGTCGCGGTCGGTTGACCGTGCGGCCGCCCCGGGCAACACTGTGGAGCACGGGCCCCACCGGGGTGGTCAGCAGGGAGGGCCAGTCGTGGCCGACAAGAAGAAGAACCCAGGCAAGAACGCGGACCCGGCATCCGGCACCCAAGCCGGTGGCAAGCTGGGCCGCAAGCAGTACGAGGCCGAGCTGGCCACCCTTCAGGGCGAGTTGGTCGCCATGCAGGAGTGGGTGAAGCGCACCGGCGCCAAGATCTGCATTGTGTTCGAGGGCCGAGACACGGCCGGCAAGGGCGGCACGATCAAGCGCATCGTGGAGCGGGTCAGCCCGCGGGTGTTCAGGGTGGTGGCGTTGCCCTCCCCCACCGAGCGGGAGAAGTCCCAGATGTACATGCAGCGCTATCTGGCTCATTTCCCGGCGGCCGGCGAGGTGGTCATCTTCGACCGCAGCTGGTACAACCGGGCCGGTGTTGAACGGGTGATGGGTTTCTGCACCCCGGAACAGACCGACGATTTTCTGCGGCTGGCGCCGCTGGTCGAGCGGGCCATGGTCGACTCCGGCATCATTCTGCTCAAGTATTGGCTCGAGGTGAGCGAAGAGGAACAGACCCGGCGGTTGGAGAGCCGCATCAACGATCCGCGGAAGACGTGGAAACTGTCCTCGATGGACGTGGAGTCGTACGCCCGCTGGTACGACTATTCCAGGGCCAGAGACGCCATGTTCCAGGCCACGGATGTCGGTGGGGCGCCGTGGTACATCGCGAACACCGACGTGAAGAGACGCGGCCGGCTCAACATCATCAGCCATCTGCTCGCCCAAGTGCCCTACGAGACCGAACCTGCGGCGGCGGTCAAGCTGCCGGCCAGGCAGAAGCCCGGCGACTACGAAGAACCGAAGCTGACCTTGCGGCACATTCCCACGCCGTTCTAGAGACGTTCAGGCCACGCTCTGGTTAAGGAGGACCCCATGACCGACAGTTCCCGAACAGCCGCGGCGACGGCCCCCGCTGACACGGCCTGGCACGCCCTGCCCGCCGGGGAGGCAGCGACCCGGTTGGGCGTGCGCCCGGCCGAGGGGCTGAGCGACGCCGAGGCTCGGCAACGGTTGCAGCAGTACGGCCCGAACATTCTGGCCGAGTTGAAGGCGGAGCCCACCTGGAAACGGTTCGTCAAGCACTACCGGGACTACATGCAGATCGTGCTCGTCGTCGCGGCCGGGGTGAGCCTGCTGATCGGCGAGTACGGCACAGCCATCGGGCTCTTCCTGCTCACCCTGTTCAATGCCTGGTTGGGCTACCACCAGGAGAGCAAGGCCGAGCAGGCCGCGGCCTCGCTGGGCAGCATGATGCGGTCCGTGGCCAAGGTGCGCCGCGACGGCGACATCCTCGAAGTGCCCGCCGACGAGATCGTGCCAGGTGACATCGTGGTGGTGGATGCCGGTGACCGGGTGCCCGCGGACGGCCGGGTGCTCGTCGCGGCGACCCTGCAGGTCGAGGAGGGCGCTCTCACCGGTGAGAGCGTGGCGGTGGAGAAGAACGCGGAGATCATCAACCGGCCCGACGTGCCGCTCGGCGACCGCGTCAACCTGGTCTTCATGAACACCAACGTCACCCGGGGGCACGGTGAGATTGTGGTGACCACCACGGGCATGGGATCCGAGGTGGGTCACATCGCCAATCTCTTGGCGGAGCAGAAGGTGGTGAAAACCCCGCTCACCCGCCAGGTCGACCGGCTGACCCTGTTCATCATCTTCGCTGCCCTGTTCGCGTTCCTGGTGATCGTGGTGCTGGGCCTGATCCAGGGCGAATCGTTCACGGTGCTGTTCGGCATCGGCGTGGCGCTCGCCGTGGGCTCGATCCCCGACGCACTGCCCGCCGTGGTCACCACCATCCTGTCGGTGGGGTCGGTGAACATGGCCAAGAAGAACGCCATCATGAAGGTGCTGCCCGCCGTGGAGACCCTGGGCTCCACCTCCGCAATCAACTCCGACAAGACCGGCACCCTCACCCTCAACCAGATGACCGTGCGCGAGATCACCACCGTGCAGCACCACTACACAGTGACCGGGGAGGGCTATAGCTTCGACGGCCAGGTCAACCGCACCAGCGGAGAAGCGGAAATCGACCTCGACTACGTGATGTTCTCCTGCGCGCTGTGCAACGACTCCGACATCCAGAACGGCGAGGTGGTCGGTGACCCCACCGAGGCGGCCCTTTACGTGCTCGCGCAGAAGGGCGGCGTCGACGTGCGGGAGTTCCGCCGGAACAACCCGCGGGTCGCATCGGTGCCGTTCGACTCCGACTACAAGTTCATGGCCACCTTCCACCGCATGCCAGGCGCCGATGGGAACGCCGTCATCCGGGCCTACGTGAAGGGAGCGCCCGACGTACTCCTGGGGCGTTCGTCAACCGGCCGGATGCCCGGCGGTCGCGCCGCACCGCTCACGGAGGAGGACCGCGGCAAGGTCCTCGCCGAGAACACCCGCATCGCCGGGCAGGGCCGGCGGGTGCTGGCGCTGGCGCAACGGGAGTTCGACCCCGACACCTTCGACCCGGCCGGCGACCTGATGGCCCTGATGCAGAACCTCGAACTGTGCGCGCTGATCGGCGAGGTCGACCCGCCGCGCGCCGAAGCGGTTGTCGCGATCGCCGAGGCCCAGCGGGCCGGCATCCGGGTGCGGATGATCACCGGTGACCACGCCGTCACCGCCGCGGCCATCGCCGACGAACTGGGCATCCCCGGCCGGGCGGTGACCGGCACCGAATTCGCGGCCATGACCGACGCGGAGGCCGACAGCCAGGTGGACACCATCGGTGTGATCGCCCGGGTGGCGCCGGAGCACAAGGTGCGGTTGGTGGAGGTGCTCAAGCGCCGGGGCAACATCGTGGCCATGACCGGCGACGGGGTGAACGACGCGCCCGCCATCGCCGCGGCCGACATCGGCATCGCCATGGGCATCACCGGAACCGACGTGGCCAAGGGGGCGGCGAAGATGATCCTCGCCGACGACAACTTCGCCACCATCGTCTCCGCGGTGGAGCAGGGCCGGCTGGTGTACGACAACCTGCAGAAGTTCATCCGCATTCAGGTCGCCAACCTGTACATGTTCATTCTCGCGTTCATCGGCTCGTCGGTGTTCGCGATCGCCGGCACCGCGCTGCTCAGCCCGGCCCAGGTGCTCTGGATCCACATGGCGATCGTCGCGCCCATCGGAGCCGTCATGGGGCTGGACCTCTCCACCCCAGGCATCATGGACAAGAAACCGCGCCCGTTCAACCAGCCGATCATCGTGCGCTCGATGATGGTGCGGCTGCTCATCACCGGTCTGTACATGGCCGCGGCGACCCTGGTCCTGGTGCAGATCGGCAAGACCAGCTACGAGAACCTCATCGTCGGCCAGACCATGGCCATTGTGGGCCTGGGCCTGATGAATATCAGTGTGGCGCTCGACCTGCGCTACCCCACCCAGAGCGCCTTCGGGGCCTCCACCGTATCGAACCCCAAGCTGCTCTGGGCGTTCGCCTGGGCGGTGGTGGGTTCGATGCTGATCACCCAGCTTCGGGTGCTCCAGGACCTGTTCGGCACCGTGACGCTCACCGGCATGCAGTGGGCCATCTGCCTGGCGCCGGCCGTGCTGCTGCTGCTGCTCAGCGAGCTGGTCAAAGTAGTGCTCAGGGCCCGGCGGCGCACCGACTCGTAGGCGCACCGGGTCTTAGTGCACCACCACCTTCAGCAGAATCATGGCGACCCCCAGCCCCGCGGTGCCCACGCAGCCGAGGATTCGGATCGGCCACGGGCTGCCCCGCAGGGCGAATGCGCTATAGCCGAGTGCGCCGAGAATGACCACACCGAGCCACAGGGCGATCCACACCGCCACGTCGTCGGGAACCGCCCGCAACGCCCCGAGCAACAGCACGATCGACGGCGGCACCGCAGAGGTGAGGAACCCCAGAGAATGCCGGAGGGAGAGCCGCACGGCGGTGCCCATGCTCGGATCCTCGGCCTTGTTGACGCCGTACTCCACCAAAGCGCCGGCGTAGACGTGCGCAGCCCAGAACACGATCACAGTGCCGATCACGCCGAGGAACGTCTGCCAGGACGTGGCCCCGTAGCCGCCGGCGACCACGATCATGCCGCTCACCAGGATCGTGCCGTAGACCGACGCCTCGGTTACGAAGCCGCCGAGGAACGGACGGCTAACCGTGTGGGACTGCACCATCAGCGCGGACTCCCTTCTCGCCGGGCAGCATCGTGCCGGTGTGACGGAGGAACACGATGAGCCAGCTGAAGATCAGCAGGAAGGCCACCAGTTCGACGGCAGTGAGGGTGTAATACCCGGTCACGAACCAGAGGGCCAGCACGACGATGATGCCCACGTAGACGTAGCCCAGATAGAGGAAGACGCGCGGGATTGCTGGGATCCACGACCGCAGGCAGAGGACCACGGTGATGAACACCACGAGCATCCCGGTGGCGGAGACATTGTGAGCCACCCTGTTCTGATCCAGCGGGAACAGTCCCACGCAGGCCAACAACACGCCGAGCAGTACCAGCGCCCCTCGAACGAGCGCGCGGCCCCGGACCTCTGCTCGCGTGTCGGCCGGGAGAGCCGCGGTCGCGTAGTGGGCCAATGTGGTGACGATGACCCCCGCGATCAGGACTGTGAGGTTGAAGGCCAACGCCGAGATGTCGTCGGAGATACCGAGGGTGCTGAGGTTCTCTTGCCACCACAGTGGATCGCTGGCAGTCAGCATGCTCGCAAAAGTGCCCACCACCACGAACACGGCCAGGAGCACAGACATCAGGATCGGTGTCAGGCCGACGGCGGACAGGAAGACGCTGTACGCGGTGAGCGCGACGGCGACCGCTGCGAGCAGTATCGCGGGCACGGAGAAGACGACGGCGCCGATGAAACTGCGGCTCAGCAGCCCCGCACCGGCGAGCCAGGCCAACAGTGCGATCACCCCGTGCGCCAGCGCCAGCGCACCGATGTCGTACCACTGCAGGAGCGCGCCGGACTTTGACGGCCCGGGGTCCAGGAGGGTTCCCGCGGCCCGGCTGGCTTGCATGACCACCCGGGTCGCGATGAAGATCAGGACCGCTGTGACGGCGCCCGCCAGGGCCACGAACTGCCCGATCGATCCGGGGCCCGCGATCGGCACGTCCTGACCCCGGAAGGTGAGCGCCGCCGCTGACCCGCCCGCGAAGAAGACGGCCGCGGCCACCAGCAGCGCGGCTGATTCTCGCGACTCGGCGTTGGCGACCGGGTGCCGGAGTAACCAGCTGATGGGTGCAGGCCGGCTCATCCGATTCTCCTGTCGCTGCGCCATCGGACCGGTGATCGAGGCGGTGGCAGAGACAGTATCTCGTCTGCACCGATCCCGAAACGTGCACGCGTCGGTTCCGGCCAGTGGCAGCTTTGTCGCGGCTGCTCGGCAGGGGCGTCGGCACCGCCGACTCACAGGTCAGGCAACCACCATCCGCCCACGCAGGCGGAACGGCATTACGCTGCCGCTGAAGCCAGCGACGTCACCCCCACCCACGAAGGGCCACCCATGACACATGCAGACACTGCTCCGCCGGAAACCCCTACCGCAGCGTCGATTGACGGCCGGTACTTCCAGTTCGTCGGCGCCACTGAGTCCGTGTACGAACCGGGAGGCCTGGTGGTGCTGGCCTCCCCCGGCGAGGTGCGGCAGCTCGGCCAGGTAGAGAAGGCCAGCTTCACGATCGGCGGTGCCCCGCACGGCTCCGGTCGCATTCTCGGCCTGCTCACCCACGACGGCGGTCACCTCGATGTGAGACGTTCCGTTGCGTTCGGGTCGGCCACGCTCCATCCGGCGGATGCCCGCACGACCGAATTGCTCTACGGTGATGCCACTGGGTCCCTGCCCATCGGCTCGTTCCTGGCGTCTCCGGACACCCCGGCCCGGCTGCTCGCCCACCGTTTCAACCGGCACACCTTCTGGTGCGGGCAGAGCGGATCGGGCAAGACCTACGCCCTGGGCGTGGTGTTGGAGCAGCTGCTGATCCACACAGCCATGCCCATGGTTATCTTTGATCCGAACGCTGATTTTGTGCACATGCGACAGGCGCATCCCGCGGGCGCAACAACGGATGCCCGGCGCGCGTTGGCCGCCAGGGACATCCGTGTGCTGCGCCCGACGTCGCCGAGCCCGGACGCACTCCGGGTTCGATTTCTTGACCTGTCAATGCGGGCGAAGGCTGCCGTCTTTCGCCTCGATCCGCTCGATGATCGTGCCGAGCACAACGAACTGATGCACATCGAGGACACCGTGGGACTGGTCGATCCGACGAAGATCGTCCCTGGTCTTCGGGCACGGGGTACCCCGGAGGCACGGGACCTGGCGGCGCGCACCGAGAACCTTCGAGTGACCGACTGGGACGTCTGGGCGCAGGGCCTAGCCGCTGTCACCGACATCCTGGAGACCCGGCCCGATGCGACCGTCCTCGACCTCGGCGGCTTCGCCAATCCGGAGGAATCGCTGGTCGTGGCCTTGGCGGTGCTCGACGACCTCTGGGCGAAGCGGGAGCAGCGGCGTCCACTCCTGATCGTGATCGACGAGGCGCACAACTTCTGTTCACCCGACCAGACCAGCCCGTTGCACGTGGCGGTGCGGGAGAGGATCGTGCAGATCGCGGCGGAAGGGCGCAAATTCGGCCTCTGGCTGCTGCTGTCCACCCAGCGGCCGTCCCGGGTGCATCCGAGCATCATGTCGCAGTGCGACAACCTGGCGCTCATGAAAATGACGTCGCCGACGGACCTGGACGAACTCGCCACGATCTTCGGCTTTGTGCCGCCGGCGATGCTCGCCCGGGCATCGCGGTTCAAACAGGGCGAGGCCCTCTTCGCCGGCGGTTTCGTGCCAGCGCCCACCGTGGTCACCATGGGTCCACGGCTCACCCGAGAAGGTGGGGCCGACGTGGAGGTGCCGCTGCGGTAGGGGTGAGGATCGCTCTGCAGATGCCCGAAGGCATAACCCGGGCAGGGACGGCCGCGGTGGAACGTGACCCCTGCACTGGGGCGGCTGACGACGGTCGTTGCTCTGCCACTATGTAGCCACGGTCGAGACCGGCCTGTGATAGGGGGACACATGCTTGAGTTCGATTCGTCTGCCAGCGAGAAGTCATTCCTCAGCCGGCGCAACTTGATCGGCGGCGCTGCGGCATTCGCCGCGGTGGGCGTTCTGGGTGACTTCGGAGTGCGCGCACCAGCGGCCACCGCCGCCACCGCGTTGGATGCCGCCGTGGCTGAGGCGCAATCCATGGTGGGTTTCTCCCGGTCCCAGTTCCTCAACGCTGTCAAGGATTCGCGGTGGGCCGCGTCGGCCAACCCGCCCAACCCCTGGTGCGTGTGGTTTGCCACGTACATCGCGCGGGCAACTGGGCTCGGGCCGTGGCGGGGAAGCGCCGATATCTACGGTCATCTCCCGCATTTCAGCCAACCGCAGCGCGGTGACTTCGTCTACTACGTGAACAGCAGCACCGACGGGCACACCGGCTTCGTGGTCGACGTCGTCAACGGAGTGGCACGAACGGTTGAGGGCAACGCGGGCACCGAATCCAACTTCTATACCCACGTCAAGGCATACTCGCAGCCGTGGGGAGGAATTGTCGGATACGCGCGGCCGAACTGGGCGAATCTGCCGGGCGCCGGCGTTCCGTCAGGGAACCCGGCCAGGTACGGCGTGCTCACCACCGGCGGCGCCCTGCGGATCAAGGAAGGCAGCCCGACTGCGGGCTGGACCGAGGTGGCCGGCGCGGTGAAGTCGTTCGACATGTCGGGTAGCCGCATCGGCATTGTGAAGACAGACGGAACAGTCATGGTGAAGGAGGGCGCCCTCAACGCTGGATGGACCACGGTGACGACGAACGGCCGGGAAATCCGCCTCGACGGTCCACGAATCGCCGTCATCCTCAACACGGGATTACTCAGGGTGAAGGAAGGTGCGGTCAACGCCGGTTGGGTCGACGTGCGCACCGGCGTCAAGAAGGTGAGCATTTCGGGAAACCGTGTCGGCGTCCTCACCACCGGCGGGCTCGTGACAGTGAAGGAGGGCGCGCTGGAAGGCGCCTGGGTCGACCAGACATCGGGCACCGACATCGCCGTGTCTGGAACCCGAATCGGCGTAGTCACGGCCGCCGGTGCGGTGATGGTCAAGGATGGTGACCTACGTGCCGCGTGGACAACAGTCAAGTCCAGCGGCCAGGTCGGGGTCGAGCTGTCCGGAGAGCGCGTCGGTGCTCTATCCTCCTCCGGCGCCGTTGCCGTCAAGCAGGGTGGCCTCACGGCTGGCTGGGTGACGGAGATCACCGGGGCACGCCAGTTCTCGCTCAGCTCCGACAAGATCGGTGCCGTCACCTCCGATGGTTCGGCAACTGTCAAACAAGGAGCGCTCGAAGCTGCATGGATTCCCCAGACCACTGGTGTGGCCAGGATCGTCGTCGCCAACTGAGGGCATCGCCGAGCGGATCGTGGGCTCAGCGGTGGCGTGCCGCGGCCAGGTAACCGGCCCGAACCGGCCTATCGAGCTTCTCGGTGGCGGCACGCAGCGCCGTCCTGGCCAGCACCGTGGCGTTCTCGTCGAGGAAACCGATGAGGGCGTCGCGGTCGACGTCGCCGAGGTAGGCGGCGCCGAGGTCCACCAGGTCCCAGGTGTCGATCCGGTCGTGCCGTCGCACGTCGCCCATCCGAACACCGATGAACGAGTCGTCGTTCGG
>Ga0247816_10000707_pt1 | contig 18018 bp, 15 predicted proteins | sample UWRJL209509C1_FD_179930 | JGI IMG/M metagenome (GOLD analysis project Ga0247816, IMG submission 179930) | Plant litter microbial communities from Arlington Agricultural Research Station in Wisconsin, United States - UWRJ-L209-509C-1 | ecosystem: Environmental > Terrestrial > Plant litter >...
CCAGGCCAGCATCGATACCAAGCAACAGGCGATGGACGTACTTGCACCGCACATCGAGCAAGCCAGTCAGGTCATGGTTAACGCCTTGCTCAACGAAGGCAAAATGCTTTCGTGTGGCAACGGCGGTTCGGCCGGCGATGCCCAGCATTTCTCCTCCGAGTTGCTCAACCGCTTCGAGCGTGAGCGCCCGAGCCTGCCGGCCATCGCCTTGACCACCGATACGTCGACAATCACCTCGATTGCCAACGACTACAGCTACAACGAAATCTTCTCCAAACAGATTCGTGCCCTTGGCCAACCGGGTGATGTGCTGCTGGCGATTTCTACCAGCGGTAACTCGGCGAACATTATTCAAGCGATCCAGGCCGCACATGATCGTGAAATGATTGTCGTAGCATTGACCGGACGCGACGGTGGCGGCATGGCATCGCTGCTGTTGCCTGAAGACGTGGAAATCCGCGTGCCGGCCAATGTCACCGCACGAATTCAAGAAGTCCATCTGCTGGCGATCCACTGCCTGTGCGATCTGATCGACAGCCAACTGTTCGGGAGTGAAGAATGACCGTTAAACGTCTCAGCCTATTGGCCATCACGCTGTGCCTCGGCATCAGCGGTTGCAGTTCGGTAATCGAAGCGAGCCGCGACACGCCTATCCAGGACGATAAAGGCACTCGCACGTTCGGCAGCAAAATCGATGACTCGCTGATCGAAACCAAGGTATCCGTCAACGTTGCCAAGGCCGCCACGGACCTGGGCAATGGTGCGTCGCGCATTGTGGTCGTAAGCTTCAACGGTGTGGTGCTGCTTACCGGGCAAACTCCGCGCGCCGACCTCAAGGCCCAGGCTGAACAAGCGGCCTCGACCGTTCAACGGGTCAAGAAGGTCCACAACGAGCTGCAGGTCATGGACCCCATTACCCTGCTGGCAATCAGCAGCGACGCCCTGCTGACCACCAAGATCAAAACGCAGATGCTGACCGATAGCGCAATTCCAGGTTCACGCATCAAAATCGTTACCGATAACGGCATCGTCTACATGATGGGCCTGCTGACCCAGGCGGAAGCAACCCGAGCGGCCAACCTGGTGCAAGGTGTTTCCGGCGTACAGAAGATTGTGAAGCTGTTCGAGTACATCGATTGATGTAATCGTCAGCAACAAAAAGGGCGCCGTGCATTGACTGCACGGCGCCCTTTTTATTGGCTGCCGGTTACTGGTACTGCTGGTACGGGTTGCCCTGGAACTGATTGTTCTGCTGTGGCGCCTGTTGCTGCTGGGCGCCTGGCTGGCCGTACTGCTGGCCAGGAATCGGGCCGAGGTTGACCTCTACACGACGATTCTGGGCGCGGCCGTTGACGTCGGCGTTGCTGGCAATCGGGTTATCCGGACCAGCACCGCGAGCGCTGAGGTTGGTCGGGCTGACCCCTTGCGACGTCAGGTAATTGGCCACGCTTTGCGCACGACGCTGAGACAGGTCCATGTTGAGCTGGCGGCTACCGGTACTGTCGGTGTAACCCACGATCTGGATGGTGTTCTGGTTGAACTGCTTGAGCGAGTTCGCCAGGTTGTTCAGCGGTGTGTAGAAGCTGCTGGAGATGGCATCCGAGTTGGTGGCGAAGGTGATATTGCCCGGCATGATCAGTTTGATCTGGTCGCCCTGGCGTTGAACTTCAACCCCGGTATTGGCCATGCTTTCGCGCAATTTCTTTTCCTGCTGGTCAGCGTAATAGCCGTAGCCCGCAGCACCGATACCGGCGATAGCACCACCGATCAGTGCGCCCTTGCCACGGTTGTTATGGTCGATGGCAGCGCCCGCCAACGCACCCGCCAAGGCACCCAGGCCGCCATACTTGGCGGTTTTGCTGATGCCGCCTTGAGACCCGTTATTCGCCTGGCCCTGGCTGCCGTCATAAGGATTAGGTGAAGCGCAGCCCGACAACAGGGCTACGGCGGTAGCGACAACAAGCAGACGACGAGAAGTGAACATGAAGGAAGCTCCTACTTTTGCATTCTGTGATGCAGAGGACATTGGCAATGGACTAGTGCCGAGCTTGGAACACGACAAACGGTAAAAATTCCATACCCAGCCCAGCCCTGAAACAAGTTATTCAACCGCCCTAGAGCCGGTAACCACACTAAAACCCTAGCAGACGGTTCCTGAACAGCGATTGTCATTTTTTGTATAAGTTTCTTCGGTTAGTTGCCACTTGGTATCCGAAAAACACACGCCCTGCCCTCACGCCCTGACAAATGGATTTTCACGCATTTCGTCACCCAGCCGTGTGTCCGGGCCATGCCCCGTCACCACCGTCGCTCCCTCATCCAGGGTGTACAGCCGCTGCTTGATCGAACGCACAATGGTTGCCTGGTCCCCGCCCCACAGATCCGTGCGGCCTATGCCACGACGAAAAAGCGTGTCACCGGCAATCAACAGCTTGGCGTCGGCAAACCAGAAACTCATCGATCCCGGTGTGTGCCCCGGCGTGTGCAAAGCCACGCCACAACCACAGGCCAACTCTTCATCGTGTTCCAGCCAGCGATCCGGCGAAGGAACCGGGGTATAAGGCACGCGGAACATCTGGCACTGCATCTCCAGGTTGTCCCAGAGGAACTGATCCTCCTTGTGCAAGTGCAACGTGGCACCGGTCTTTTCCTTCAACTGCCCGGACGCCAGGAAGTGATCAAGGTGCGCATGGGTGTGAATGATGCTCACCACTTTCAGGCCCAGTGCATCGAGCCGCGCCAGGATCAACTCATGGTTGCCGCCCGGGTCGACCACGATGGCTTTTTTAGTGATGGGGTCGCCGATGATGGTGCAGTTGCACTGCAACGGGCCGACGGGGAAGGTTTCGCGGATTAACGCGGGGGTCTCAATAGTCATCGGTGTTCCTGCAAGATCATTGCGCATATTTATGCACAGTATGTTCGACGATGGCCCTGATCTGAAAGCCATCGCAACCGCACAGGCGCCAGACGCACCAACTGCTAAGCTACTCAAGCGCCAGTCAACCAGCTGCGAGATACAAACCGCAACCTGTAGCGTTTTGGAGTGGGACTTATGGCGACCCCCAACCAACTGATCATCTGTGAACACTGCGACTGCGTGTATCAAAAAGTCACGCTCGCTAAACATCAAAAAACCCTCTGCACCCGCTGCGCAGGCGTGCTCCAGCGCTACAACGGGCTGTCGGTGGAGCAACGCCTCGCCTTGACCCTGACGGCTGCGGTGCTGTGGGTTTTTGCCAATTTTTACCCGGTGATGAGCATCAGCCTGCAAGGCCTGAAAAACAGCGCGACGCTATGGGACTCGGTTCTGGCACTGAGCCAGGGGCCGATCACCTTCATCGCTCTGGTGGCGGCGATTTCCATCATCATTGCGCCGGTCTTCCAGCTGTTGCTACTGACGTGGGTCTTAAGCTTTGCCATGGCTGGCAAGCGTTCGCCAGCGTTCAGGCTGTGCATGCGCTGGCTGGAAACCCTCAGGCCCTGGAGCATGCTGGAAGTCTGCCTGCTGGGGGCGATGGTGGCCGTATTCAAACTGGCGGGCATGCTCGATGTGTTACCCGGTACCGGGCTGTTTGCACTGGCAGCCCTGAGTCTGTTGCTGATCCGCATTGCCGGGCGCGATGTACGCGACCTTTGGGACCTTGTATGACTCGCCCGCCCACCGCCAGTGAGCTCAACCTGTGCCTGTGCCACAGCTGCGGCCGGGCCTGCGACATGAGCGCCGAGCCCGACGAGTGCGAGCGTTGTGGCGCGCCCCTGCATCAGCGCAAGAGCCAATCGCTGACCCGCACCTGGGCCTACATGCTGACGGCGTTGGCGTTTTACGTTCCCGCCAATTTACTGCCCGTGATGAACACCACCATGCTCGGCTCGGGCGCCGACAGCACCATCATGAGTGGCGTACTGGAGTTCTGGCAGCACGGCGCCTGGGACATTGCCCTGATCATTTTCATCGCCAGCATTGCCGTTCCGGGCATCAAGTTCGGGGCGCTGACGCTGCTGCTGGTTACCGTGCAGCGTAATAACCGTTGGGCACGCAAGGAGCGGTCGAAGCTGTTCCGCTTCATCGAACTCATCGGCTACTGGTCAATGCTCGATGTAATCGTGGTGGCCCTGGTGGCCGCGCTGGTGAAGTTCCAGGCGCTGGGCGATATCGAGCCGCGGCTGGGCATTCTGTTCTTTGGCCTGGTGGTGGTGTTCACCATGCTCTCGGCGATGAGCTTTGATCCACGGCTGATCTGGGGAAACCCACAAAACAAGGAGATCACAGATGACGTCGCCAGCCGATGAACAACCGCCGCTGCCGGGCCAGCCCGCGATCAAGACGCGGCGTTTCAGCGTTTCGCTGGTGTGGATCGTGCCAATTGTCGCGGTGCTGGTGGGTATTTCGCTGGTCGTTCACAGCATCCTTCAGCAGGGGCCGAGCATTACCATCAACTTCAAGACCGGCAGCGGCCTGACCGCCAACAAGACTGAGGTCAAATACCGCAACGTGGTGATCGGCCAAGTGTCCGACGTCGCCTTGAGCGATGACCAGAAAAGCGTCAACGCCACGGTCAAACTGGCCAAGGAAGCTGAAAGTTTTACCCGTGAAGACTCGCAATTCTGGGTGGTGCGCCCGCGTATCGGTGCCGGTGGGGTTTCCGGCATCGACACATTGCTCTCGGGGGACTACATCGGTGCCGACATCGGCCAATCCGATGCCCGCGCGAAACAGTTCAAAGGCCTGGAAAACCCGCCGGCCATTACCTACGGTGAACCAGGCAAACGCTTCACGCTGCACACCCAGGACCTGGGCTCACTGGATATTGGCTCGCCCGTTTACTACCGCAAAATCCCCGTAGGCCAAGTCGTGGCCTATGCCCTGGACGCCGACGGCAAAGGCGTGAACATCGACGTATTCGTGCATGCACCCAATGACGCCTACGTGACTGAGAACACGCGGTTCTGGAACGCCAGCGGAATTGATGTGAGTGTCGGCGCCAACGGGTTCGCACTGAAGACCGAATCGTTGTCGTCCATGCTGGTGGGCGGCATCGCCTTTCTGGCTCCCTCCTACAACCCCAACGACAAACCGGCCGCCGAAGAATATGCCTACGAATTGTTCGACGACCAGCAAAGCGCCCTCGCCCCGCCCAATGGCAAGTCGCAGTACCTCGCCCTGCGTTTCGACCAGGCTTTGCGTGGCCTCAAGGTCGGTGCCCCGGTCGAGTTCCTGGGTATAGAATTCGGCAGAGTGGTGTCGGTCAACCTGGATTTTGATGCGAAGAAACGCAGCTTCCCGGTCAATGTCGGCATCGTGATCTACCCGCAGCGCTTGGGCGAAGCCAACACCAAAATGCTCAAAGCCTTGAACCATGACCCCAACGACGAAGCGGGCGGCGTACGACTGATCGGCAGTTTTATCGAGAACGGTCTGCGGGCCCAGGCCCGCAGCGGCAACTTGCTGACTGGCCAGTTGTACATCGCGCTGGACTTCTACCCCAAGGCTGAAAAAGTCGCGTTCGACCCGAGCTTGCGCCCTGTCAGCATTCCGACAATCCCGGGCAACCTGGAACAACTCCAGGAAAAACTCGAAGGCATCGTCAACAAGATCAACCAACTGCCAATTGAGCGGATTGCCGGCAACCTCGACAGCAGCCTCGTCGAACTGCGCAAAGGCCTTGCCCAGTTCAACAGCAAGACCCTGCCCGGCGTGCAGAGCACCTTGGCCGACATCAGCAAAACCTTGCAATCTGCCAGCTCAACCCTGGCCGAAGATTCGCCGCAGCGCGAACAGTTGACCCAGACCCTGGATGAATTGGGCCGCATGTCGCGCTCACTGCGGGAACTGTCGGACTACCTGGGCCGCCACCCCGAATCGCTGATTCGCGGGCGCCCTGACAACGCCGCGCCACTGGACCTGCAAGGCCCGCCGCGCAAATGACCACAGGAGCAACCTTCATGGCTTTCTCGTTGAGAATTACGCTGGTCACCGCGTTGTTGCTGCTTGCGGCCTGCCGCAGCGAACCGATTCAGTTTCACACCCTGACCCCGGTGCATCACAGTGGCGCAGCATTGGCCGCGGCTGGCGAGGTTCGAATTGAAAGCATCAGCGTCCCGCCACAAGTCGACCGACCGCAGATTGTCATCCGCCAGGGCGACAGCGGTGTAGCAATTCTTGAAACACAATGGTGGTCTGGCAGCCTGGCGGATGAGCTACGCAGCGCGCTGGTGGATCAACTCGCCAGCAGCCGACGTAACGTGTCTGTGCGTATCGATGTTCAGCGCTTTGACTCGGTTCCCGGCCAGTACGCGCTACTGGACGTCAAATGGCGCCTTCGCCAAACGGGCGAGGATGGACGCGCACTGACTTGCCGCACAACATTGCAATCGCCGTCCGGCCCTACCATTGACGACCTGGTAATGGCTCATCAAGACAACATCAAACGGTTTGCCGCGCTGCTCAGCCAAGTGGCCGACAGGTCGCCGAGTGAATGCCCTCCCCTTTAGTAAACGCTGACCCAAAGGGTGGCGATATGCACAAACTCTGGAAGCGATATTTGCAATTACTGGACAGCGACATGTGTTCGCAAGTCTTCGATAACGTGAAGAACCTTCTGGTCTGCGCGTTGCTGTTTGCCGCCGGCACAAACACCCTTGGAGGGAAACGTGAACTGTTTCTGGGGGTAATGGCTTCAAGCGTGGCGGGATGGGGGCTGATCGCGATTTCGGCCTTACTCATGGTGCTGAATGTCAGCGACGGGATTCACCGGCTCGCCAAGCTTCGTTACCACTTGGTTCTCCAGTTGTTGCTGATGCTGGTCTACGTCATCGTTGCAGCGCGCGTCGTTGAAATTGTCTGGGGCTTTCGATCGCACTTGTAGCGACAACCTACCCCAGCAACCCCATCTCCTGCGCCCGTGCCACTGCCTGGGTCCGCCGCTCTACCCCGAGCTTGCTGTTGATATGGCTGGCGTGGGTCTTGACCGTGTGCAGGGAAATGAACAATTGATTGCTGATTTCCTGGTTCGAGCAGCCCTGGGCGATCAGGTGCAGCACCGCCAGTTCGCGGGTGCTCAGGGTTTCAGAGGTGTGTGGCGCTTCAACGGCGACGATGGCCGGCAGGAGCGCCAGCAGGCTTTGGTTGAGCAGGCCATGTGGATCGCCGAGGAGTTGCTCACGGGTCCAGTCGGGATAACGTTCAAGCAGGCTCTGGAACGGTTGCAAAGCGCCACCGGCCGCCGCTTCCAGTGCCTGGGCAAAGACCGGGCGGGCCAATGCAGGCTGGCCTTGATCAAGCAACAGCAGCGCCTGCTGACTCAATGCCGACAGGTTGATCATCTGTCGACCGCTGCCCTGGGCCTTACGGGCCAGTTCCTGCAGGCGCTGCGAAGCGGCTTCTGGTTGGTGGCGAATGGCGTCCAGTGCCGCTTGTTGCAGTTCGATGTGTTGCGGCAGCTGTGGATTAAATTCCGGCGCGGCTGCCGCCTTCTCGCCGTTATAGGTTTGCCCCAGCCGCGTCAGCCAGGCCTCGGCAAGATCGGTGCGGCCCTGGGCCAGCCACAACTCGCATTTGACCAAAGTGATCATCGCCAGGTAGAAAATCGGCGGCACGTCCCAAATGTGCATCAGGCGCTCGGCCTCGGCCAGCTCGGCAAAGGCCTGGGGGAAATCTCCGCGACGACCTTCGAAGGTCGCAATCACGCAATGGCCGATCAACACGCTGATATCCCGGCAAGCCCGCGCTTCCGTCAAACCGGCACGCAGGCGGGCAAGGCCGGCTTCTGGCTGGCAACGCAACAGCAGCAAGTAACCTTCGTACAACGCCAGGCGCGCGCGTACGGCGTACAGCCGTTGTGGCGCCAGACCCTGCAAGCGCTGCAGGCCCTGGCGTACTTCATCCAGGGAACGCAGGATTTCACCGCGCGCCTGCAACACTCGCGCCCGGTCGTAATGAGCCAGCGCTTCGAATAACGGGTTACCGACTCGCTGCGCCAGCTCCAGGGATTCGCGGTTCAAGCCACGGGCACGCCACAGGTCGGCGTCGACGATGGCCAGGTTGGAGAGCGTCGACAAGCACATCAGACGCTGGCCATAACGCTTCTGCGGCAGGCTTTCCAGCGCCTCGCTGCAATACAGTTGTGTCAACTCACGATCGCCGCGCCCACGGGCAATGATCCCGCTGAGGGCCATCCACTGCGCCAGCATCGACTTTTGTGCAGTGGCCGAAGGCGCCGGCAGGAAGCGACTCAGGTGGCTGGCCAACTCTTGCGCCGCATCCAGCTGACACGCCAGGCCCAGGGCCCAGCTGTAGAGCACGATCAAGCGCGGGGTGCTCATCAACAAGCTGTCGGGCAGGTCCATTTTCCAGCGCAACAGCATGCCGACGTTTTGCTCCGCCAGCAGTTGTTCTTCCGAAAGGTTCTGCACCAGGTTCGCGGCCACATCCAGGTGGCCGGCACGCAATGCCTGTTCTACCGCCTCATCGATCAGGCCTTGGGCATTGAACCAGCGACATGCCCGCAGGTGCAGGCTGGCGGCCGGCAACATGGCATTACCCGCACGCCGGCTGCGCAGCAAATCCGAAAACAGATGGTGATAGCGGTACCAGTGACCCTGCTCGTCCAGCGGCACCAGGAATACCTGATGAGCTTGCAGATAACGCAGGATTTCCGCGCTGTCATGGGCCTCACGCACGGCGTCGCACAGTTCGCTGCAAAAGCGCTCCTGGGACGCGGTGTCGTAGAGAAATGCCTGGACCTCCGCAGGCAGGCAGTCGATGACCTCTTCAAGCAGATAGTCGCGGATCAGCCCTTCCCCACCGTGCAAACCCTGAGGCAAGGCGCCATCGCTACCGGCTTCAGAGGCGGCCAGCAACCAAAAACGCAAGCCCGCGACCCAGCCTTCGCTGCGTCGGATCAAGTTGTCCAGCGCTTCGCCGCGCAGCGAACTGCAATGACGATCCAGCAATGCCAGGGATTCCGCATGGGTCAGGCGCAGGTCTTGCTCGTGCAGTTCCAGCAACTGCCGGGACAGGCGCAAGCGGGCCAGGTGCCAGTCGGGGCGCTGGCGGCTGGTGACCAGTACCAGCAGGCCGTCGGGCAGGTGATTGAGGAAAAATTGCAGGCAACGGTCGAGCACCGGGCCCTGGGCCAAATGGTAGTCATCCAGCACCAGCAACAAAGGGGCTTTGGTCGAAAGGTGCACCGTCAGCTCATCGAGCAAGCCATCGAGCCATTCCTCAAAGGCGAACGGTTGATGGCGCTGACGCATTTTCAGCAACCCCAGTGAGTGGGCGCCCAGCGTCGGGAAATATTGTTGCAAGCCGTCGAGCAAGCGCTCGAGGAAACGCCCCGGATCATTGTCTCGCGGGCTGAGCCCCAACCACAGGCTTTGCCAATGCGCCGGAAGGCTCTGGCAGAACTCCACCGCCAGCGAACTCTTGCCGAACCCTGCCGGCGCGCTGACCAGCAACAGGCGTGCGCCCAGGCCTTCACTCAGCCGTTCACACAGACGCGGTCGCAACACGTAGCCGTCAGGCAGTGGGGGTCGATAGAAGCGACCTTCCAGGGTGGGAATCACCGCGCTGGCAGGCCCTTGAATTCGGGACAGATCAGTCATCGCCGGGCTCTTGTAGAAGGCTGTGGTCGGCATTGCAGATGTCCGCAGACTAGCGGTAAAAGCCGCAGCTTTGTAGATCTTTGCAACAATTGGCTGAAAAAGACTACAACAAAAAATATCCGCGACAGATTGATCCCCATAAAAAATGCCCCGAACCAGTCGGGGCATTTCTTCGAGGGTGCGGCCTCTGTTAAAGCATATTAGCGAACACCATCCTGGCGCAGGGCTGCGGGGGTGAAGTCGCTGGTGGTGGCGGTGAAACCGAAGTCATACGCCTGTTTCTCTTCGTTCTTCATGCCCAGGGCCAGGTAGCGGCCGGACTGCAGGTCGTAGAGGGTTTCGAGGGCGTACCACGGCACTTGCTTGTCGTAGTAATCCTCGGCATGCGCTTCTGCCACGCGCCACAGTTGGCCACGACCATCGTAATGATCGATCACCGCAGCTTGCCAGGTGTCTTCGTCGATGAAGAAGTCACGCTTGGCGTAGATGTGGCGCTGGCCTTCCTTCAAGGTCGCAACTACATGCCAGACCCGGCGCAACTCATAGCGCGTCAGGTCCTGGTTGATGTGACCAGCCTTGATGATGTCGGAGTACTTGAGCGTCGGCGAGTCGATCTTGTAGCTGTTGGAGGCGATGTAGATTTCCTTCTTGCCATCAAGCTTCCAGTCATAGCGGTCCGGCGCACCGTTGAACATATCGAGGTTGTCGGAAGTACGCAGGCCATCCGCCGCGGTACCCGGCCCGTCATAGGAGACTTGTGGCGCCCGGCGCACACGACGCTGACCGGCGTTGTAGACCCACGCCGAACGCGGCTCTTTCACTTGGTCGAGGGTCTCGTGCACCAGCAGCACACCACCGGCCAGACGTGCCGGCGCGGTCACTTGCTGCTTGAAGTAGAACAGGACGTTGCCCGGATTTTTCGGGTCGTAATCCTTCATCTTGTCGCGGAACACGAACTGATCGCGGAAGTACACCAGGCTGTAGGAGCCGTTGGTTTGCGGCGTAGCCTGGGTTACCAGGCGGGTCACGCTGCCGCCGCGATAACGGGTGATGTGGTTCCAGATGACTTCGACGCCACTTTTCGGAATCGGGAACGGCACGGCGGTTTCGAAGTTTTCCAGGCCATTACCGCCGGACACCAGGTTGGTGTTGGTGGCGTTTTTCTTAATGGACGCGAACACCTCGGCCGGCACAGTGGAACCGCGATGGGTCGTGTAGACCGGCATCTTGAAGGTGTCCGGGTAGCGCTTGAACATCGCGTACTGCCCCGGCGCCAGCTTGTCCTTGTACTGCTCGACGTTCTGCGCGGTGATGGTGAACAGTGGCTGCTCACTGGCATACGGGTTGGCCAGGAAACCACGGGCGTCCACGGCGCCGGCATTGGTCGGCAACGGTGTCCATTTAGGGATGGTGCCAGCAGCGTTACCGGCCATTTCCGCGCCCATCGGGGTCAGGGTCGTGCCCAGCTTGGCGGCTTCATCCGCCGACACCGCCGCCATGACGCTGCTCGCCATGATCGACAGCCCAAGCACACCCACGTGCAACAGACTTTTAGTTATTTTCATGTTCTGGTTCTTCCTGAAAATACGTGTGCTTGTTATTAGAAGTTCACGCCGACGCTGAGGGCGACAAAGTCGCGGTCGTCCACGGTGCTGTAGTCGCCACCAAAGAAGTTGGTGTAAGCCAGGCTCGCGGTGTAGGTGTTCTGGTACTCAGCATCCAGGCCCAGGCTGATGGCCTTGCGACCTTCTTCAAAGTTGCCGCCAGGGCCAGGCGAGTAACCGCTGACGTCATGAGACCAGGCCACGTTGGGCTTGAGGTTCACACCGGCGAATACATCCGGGTATTCCCAGATGGCCCGGCCACGGTAGCCCCAGGAGTTGGAGGTGGTGAAGCCGTCGTTGTTGCAGTTGGAAGTCAGGTTGCTGTTGTCGGCACCAGGGCCGGCGCCTTGAATCGTGCCGGCGTTAAGCGCCGCGCACAGTGGGCCTCGGCCTGGGCCGAACACCGGGTCACGGCCGTAACGGGCTTTGGAGCTGCTTTCCAGGCCGCCGACGTGGGTCAGGCCGATTTCACCGATCAGCGTCAGACGGCTGGCGCCCATGACTTGATCGAAGAAGTGGGTGAACGTCGTTTGAATCTGGGTAATTTCCTTGCGGTTATACCCATGCAGGTCCTGACCCGGAGTGCCTTTAAGCGGAGATGCGCCACCCAAACCGATCAGCGGCGTAACGCCCGCATACAGAATGTCGGTGGTGTTGAGTTGCACCGGGGCATTTGGACGGTAGCTGATCTCGCCACTCCACGCGGTACCGGTAGGCAAGGTGGTGGAGAAGCTCAAGCCGTACAGACGGATGTCTTCCGGGTATTCAACAAAATAGCTGGAGTTACCGGCAACGATCAGTGGGCGCAGGCTTTGTGCTGGTGTTGGGGTCAGTGCGTTAGCGGCGGCGTAGGTCGCAGCTGAGGCGCCTTTTGCGCTGAAAATCGGCGCCCGGCTGTGGTAGTTCATGAAGAATGCGCCGAACTCGGTGTCCAGCGGCTCGAAGTTGTAGCGCATGGCAACGCCGAACTGGCCACCGTCGCGTGCGTCGCGATCAGGGCCACGCTTAACCAACACACCTTCTTCGTTGATGTTGACGCCGAACTGATTCATCAGCGGCAAACCGCCGCCTGCGGCAATCACCGAACGCTTGCTGAGCAACCGCAGGTTGTCGTTGCAACCGCCAGTGATTACGTCAGGCTGGGAGAAGAACGTGCCGCAGTTATCGGTAACGGTCTTGTCCCAATCCAGTTGGTAGAAGGCTTCAGCCGACAGGTTGTCGGTCAGCGTCTGCGACACGTAGAACATGTTGACCGGAATCAGGCCTTCCTTGATTTCGGCGCCTGGACGACGGAATGCCGACACGTCGATCGGGTTGACGGCATTAATGCCGCCACCAATGAAGGTACTTTCACCCCAGCTCACGACTTGCTTACCGAAACGCACGGAACCCGGCTCATCGGCAATCGAATAGTTGTGGTAGATGAACGCATCGAGGATCTGCCCACCGGAAGACCTGGCCCCCATTGGACGACCGCTGTCGCTGATGTTCTTGAAGTCCAGGTCATCGTCTTTGAGCTTGAAGTCGTACCAGTACTTGCCACGCACAAACACGCCGGTACTGCCGTATTTCAACTCGAGGTCATGGATACCCTTGAAGATCTTCGAGAAGGAATCACCCTTATCGAAGTTCAGGTGACCGTCATCCGAGGTCTGCGACAACCCCTTGCCCCCGTTGTTGACGCCGATCAGGTCTTTGTTACGACCCGCAGTGGACCAACTGGCACCCACCGACAGGGACGAGTCAAAGCTGCCTTCGATTTCACCGATGTTGAAACTGACGCCGAATGCGGGCCCGGCGAGCGTAGAGGCGAGACTGACAGCCAAGGGCAGTCTTGCCCGGCGCCAGAACTGGTTTACTGAGGTCATCGACGCTACTCCATGTGCATTATTGTTATGGCAGTGAGCACTTCCCAAGGCACTTGTAACGGCCGGAATACAACGATTCCAATGCCGGGCAAGCAACCGAACCCGCCAGGTTCGCAGCGCCGCACCTTGAAAAACTCTGGGATGGACTATAGCCAGCAGGGGGTACCGCTTGATCCCTCTAAAGTGTGATTTGCATCACCAACCCGTCTGCCACAGTCCTTTCGCCATGCCAGCGAAAGCTGGCGCGGGAGAGGATGGCTGAAAATCGGGAAATCACAAGTGAAGGCGTGTGTTAGAGCGTTGCCGTGCCCATAAGGGCACGGCAACACGCCTCAGAGGGTGGAAAGGAAGGTGCTGTTGTTGGCCTGCCATTCGATGATGTCAACACGGATACGTTTTTTGTCGAGCTTGCCGACACTGGTCTTGGGAATTTCCGTAACAATGGCGATCTGGCTCGGAATCGCCCACTTGCTCAAGTGGCCCAATTCCACGAACGGTTTGAGGTGTTCCTTGAGCTCTTTGGCCCCAATCACATGGCCATCACGCACCACCAGCAGCGCAAACGGGCGCTCGCCCCACTGCGGATCGGCGATGCCCACTACCGCTACTTCGCGTACCGCAGGGTGTCGGCTGACCAGGTCTTCAAGGGCCAGGGAAGAGATCCATTCGCCGCCCGTCTTGATCACGTCTTTGATGCGGTCACGAATATCGATCACGCCAAACGCGTCCAGAGTCGCCACATCGCCTGTGTGCATCCAGCCGCCGGCCCAGAGTTCGGCGCCCTTCTCCGGTTCTTTGAAATAACCCTCGGTGAGCCACGGCGCGCGCAGCACCAATTCACCCTGGGACTCGCCATCAGCGGGCAGGAAGTTGCCGTCGCCGTCGACGATCGCCGCGTCCACCAAAGGCCCGGGCACACCAGCCTTGATGCGGTAGGTGGTGCGTTCGTCTTCGCTACCGGCCATCAGCTCTTCGTTGAGGTGCGCGCACGACACCAGTGGTCCGGTCTCGGACATGCCATACGCAGCGGTCAATTGAATACCCCGCCCCTTGGCCGCTTCATACAACGTGCGGTTGAGGGCGCTGCCGCCGATCACGATTTTCCAGCCGCCAAAATCCACGCCTTGAGCGGCCTTGGCGTTGAGCACCATTTGCAGGATGGTCGGCACGCAATGGGAGAACGTGACCTTCTCCTTGCGCCACAGCTCCACCAGGTATTCGGGGTCGTAACGGCCGGGATAGACCTGTTTCAGGCCAAGCATGGTAGCGACGTAAGGCAGGCCCCAGGCATGCACGTGGAACATCGGCGTAATCGGCATGTAGACGTCATTGGTGCCCAGCAGGCGCACGCTATCGACACTGCCCATGATCGTCGCCACACCGATGGTGTGCAGCACCAGTTGGCGGTGAGTGAAATACACACCCTTGGGGTTGCCGGTAGTACCAGTGGTGTAGAAGGTGGTAGCGACCGAGTTTTCGTCGAAATCCTCAAAAGCGTACTGCGGACTCGCCGCCGCCAGCAGGGTTTCGTACTCGCCCACCAGGTTGGGCAGCTCGGCGGTTTTTTCCGCGCCGTCCGTCAGCAGCAGGGTTTTGTCGACGGTGGTCAGGTGCCCGGCAATCGCATTGTAGAGCCCCACAAACTCGCTGTTGACCAGCACGAAGCGGTCCTCGGCGTGGTTCATGGTGTACAGAATCTGTTCCGGCGACAGACGCACGTTAATGGTATGGATCACCGCGCCAATCATCGGGATGGCGAACATGCATTCCAGGTAACGATGGCTGTCCCAGTCCATCACCGCCACCGTGTCACCGGCCTTCACCCCGGCTTCGGTCAGCACATTGGCCAGGCGGGCGACACGCTCGATCAGGGTCGGATAGGTGTAGCGCAGCTGGTCGCGATAGACGATTTCCCGGGCTTTCTCGTAGCGCGTCCCGGACATCAACAGGCGTTTGATCAACAGCGGATACTGGTAAGCGCCTTCGGCGGGCGGGATAACACGAGTCTGCAACATACGAATCCCTTTTCTGACTGCACGGTCTTGGCTAAAGGATTCGCACTTTAAAGACCTTATGTGTCAGCCAAATCAGCCAAAGGAATGATTTGCTGAAGCCAATGAATGCTAGCTTTGAGCCAGTATTCACCTCACTTCATGCTGGTAAACGCCAACTTCACCCCAATCGCAATCAACACCGCGCCCATGGTGCGATCAAACCAGTGCCCCATCCGCGCAAACCCTGCACGTACCCGCTGCTGGCTGAACAGCATCGCCACCAGGCAAAACCACACCGCCGTAGCGGCTGCGAGGTAAACCCCGTAACCCGCCTGGATCGTCAACGGCGTATGCGGGTTGATCACTACGGTGAACAGCGACAGGAAGAACAGCGTGGCCTTGGGGTTCAAGCCGTTGGTGACAAACCCCGAGGTAAACGCCCCACGCGCGGTGCGCTCGCCGACTTCGCGGTGCAGGTCGTCTTCACTGGCGGGTTTGGCCGGCTGGGCGCGCAGTGCCTTGAAGCCGATGTACAGCAGATAGGCCGCCGCCGCCCATTTCAATGCGTTGAACAGCACGATGGACTGGGAAACGATCAGGCCGATGCCGAGTAACGAGTAGCCCACGTGCAGGAAAATTGCCGAGCCGACGCCCAATGCGGTCCAGGTTCCGGCACGCCGACCGTGGGTCACGCTTTCACGTACGACTACAGCGAAATCCGGGCCTGGGCTGGCCACTGCCAGTAAATGAATCAAGGCCACGGTCAAGAACTCGGTGAGGTACATGCACACTCCAGGAAGTAACTGATTATTTCATCTGATAGGCTCGGCAGATTACGCCTTCGAACCTCATCGCAAAAGGTACAGTTGATCATGAACAATCGTCGCGCCGTCTTCCTTGATTACACCTCCATGGGCCTGGAAGACTTCGACCTGAGCGCATTGCAAAACAGCTTCAGCGAGTTGCAGTTGCTTGAGCAAACCACCCCGGCGAACATCGTGGAACGCTTGCAAGGCGCCCAGGTGGCGATCGTTAACAAGATCCTGCTCAACGCCGAAACCCTGGCGGCCTGCCCCGAGCTGAAGCTGATCCTGATCTCTGCCACCGGCACCAACAACGTCGACCTCGCCGCCGCCCGTGCCCAGGGCATTACCGTGAGCAACTGCCAGGGTTACGGCACGCCGTCGGTGGCGCAGCACACGATCATGCTGCTGCTCAACCTGGCCACGCGCTTCAAGGACTATCAACGGGACGTCGAGGCCGGGCGCTGGCAGCAAGCCAAGCAGTTCTGCCTGGTGGACTACCCCATCGTCGAACTGGAAGGCAAAACCCTGGGCCTGCTGGGCCATGGTGAACTGGGCGGTGCCGTCGCGCGCCTGGCTGAAGCCTTTGGCATGCGCGTGCTGCTGGGTGCGATCCCTGGGCGCCCTGCCCGCGCCGATCGGGTGCCGCTGGACGAGTTGCTGACGCAGGTCGATGCGCTGACCCTGCACTGCCCGCTCAATGAACACACCCGCGATTTCATCGGTACCCGCGAACTGGCGCTGCTCAAGCCCGGTGCGTTTATCGTCAACACGGCTCGCGGTGGCTTGATCAACGAACAGGCGCTGGCTGATGCCCTGCGCAGCGGCCATTTGGGAGGCGCGGCGACCGATGTGCTGACGGTGGAACCGCCCACTCAAGGCAACCCGCTGCTGGCGAGCGACATTCCGCGCCTGATCGTCACGCCCCATAACGCCTGGGGCAGCCGTGAAGCGCGGCAGCGGATCGTCGACCAAGTGACCGAAAACGCCCAGGGCTTTTTCAGCGGCGCCCCGCTGCGCGTCGTCAATTGATAAACTGCGCCCCTTTTCAAGGAGCAGACCATGGATCCGCGCAGTGAAGTACTGCTTCGTCAGGCCGAACTTTTTCAGGGCGACCTGCTGTTGGTCGGCTTGCCCGCCGATGACTTGCTGGGCCGGCTGCCCAATGCCCATGGCTGGTCCTGGCACGCGGGCGACCAAGCCGCGCTGGATGCACGGTTCGCCGAGCGCAGCCAGTTTGGGGTGAACGTGCCCGAGCGTTCATTCGAAGCGGCGGTGGTGTTTCTGCCCAAGTCCAAGGACCTGACCGACTACCTGCTCAATGCCGTGGCTGCGCGTTTGCCCGGCAAAGAGGTGTACCTGGTAGGGGAAAAGAAAGGCGGCATCGAAAGCGCCGCCAAGCAGCTGAATCCGTTCGGCAAGCCGCGCAAGCTCGACAACGCGCGGCATTGCCAGTTGTGGCAGGTCACGGTGGCCAACGCCCCCGAGCCGTTAGAGCTGGAAAGCCTGGCACAGGTGTTCGAGGTGCCGCTGGCCGAAGGGCCGCTCAAAGTGGTGAGCCTGCCGGGGGTTTTCAGCCACGGTCGCCTGGATCGCGGCACCGCGCTGTTGCTGGAGCATCTGGACAAGTTGCCGAGCGGGCATTTGCTGGATTTCGGTTGCGGTGCTGGCGTGCTCGGTGCGGCGGTCAAACGTCGTTATCCGCATAACACGGTCACGCTGCTCGATGTGGACGCTTTCGCCGCTGCCAGCAGTCGCCTGACATTGGCTGCCAATGGACTGGAAGCTGAAGTTTTAACGGGTGATGGCATCGACGCTGCACCGATGAATCTGAACACGATTTTGAGCAATCCGCCGTTCCATGTCGGGGTGCATACCGATTATTTCGCCACAGAGAACTTGCTGCGAAAAGCGGCGAAACACTTGGCAAAAGGCGGCGAACTTCGCTTGGTTGCGAATAGTTTCCTGAAGTATCAACCACTGATTGAAGAGCATCTTGGCGTGTGTGCGATCAAGGCCGAAGGTCAGGGTTTCCGCATTTACCGTGCCAAGCGCGGCTGAAATCTTTTTCAAAAAGAAGGCTTGCCGAATGGATTTTGCCTAGGCAGAATCCGCTCCGTCCTAGGGGAGTAGTCTCCCACGA
>Ga0247816_10000709_pt1 | contig 18006 bp, 14 predicted proteins | sample UWRJL209509C1_FD_179930 | JGI IMG/M metagenome (GOLD analysis project Ga0247816, IMG submission 179930) | Plant litter microbial communities from Arlington Agricultural Research Station in Wisconsin, United States - UWRJ-L209-509C-1 | ecosystem: Environmental > Terrestrial > Plant litter >...
AACTCCTCCACCCAGGTCAGCCAGATCGAAGACCTGATCACCCGCCAGATCGACGTGCTGATCTACATCCCGGCCGGCGCCACCGCCGCGGGGGTGCCGGTCAAGGCCGCCAAGGCTGCCGGTATTCCGGTGATCGCCGTCGACCGCAACGCGCCCGACGCCCCAGGCGACACCTTTATCGCCAGCGACAGTGTGGCCGGCGCCAAGACTCTGGCCGAATACGTCGCCAAGATCACCGATGGCAAAGGCCGTATTGCCGTGCTGCAAGGCCAGTTGGGCACCACCCCGGAAAATGATCGGGCCAAAGGGTTCAAGGAAGGCCTGAAAGCCTTTCCGGACCTGAAGATCGTGGCCGAGCAACCTGCCGAATGGGCACAGGACAAAGGCTTCGCAGTCGCCCAGGATTTGCTCCAGCGTGACCCGAACATCACCGTGTTCTTCGGGCGTGCCGATGCCATGGCTTTGGGCGCCGCTCAAGCAGTGAAGGTCGGCAACCTGGATCACCCGGTGGTCGTGGTGGGTTTTGACGGTGATGTCGCAGGTCTCAAGGCCGTGCAAAGTGGTGTGCTCAACGCGACGATGACCCAGCAGACCCAGAAAATGGGCCGCCTGGCCGTTGCCTCGGCGATTGACCTGAAGGCCGGCAAGGCGGTGCCCAAGGAGCAACTGCTGGAAACCGTGTTGACCACCAAGGACAACGTCGCGCCTTTCCTGCAACAGCACCCGTAAGCCCCGGAGGTCGCCATGCAAGCCGCTCTGGATAACCGCCCCGCCCAACCGGACGCCGTGCTGTGCCTGCGTAATATCGGCAAGGCCTATGGCCCGGTGCAGGTGCTGTCGCAGATCAACGTCGACATTCGCCCCGGCGAAGTGTTGGCGCTGCTCGGCGAGAACGGCGCGGGCAAGTCGACGTTGTCGTCGATCATTGCCGGCCTCGTGCCCCCCGAAGCCGGGGGCAGCATGACCTGGCTCGGCGAGGCCTACGCACCGGCCTCCCCCGGCGCGGCACTGGGGGTCGGTATCGGCCTGATCCACCAGGAGATCCGCCTGCTGCCGCAACTGTCGATTGCCGAGAACATTTTCGTCGGCCGCCTGCCCATGCGCCACGGGCGGGTCGACCGCGAGTACATCGAGGCCCAGGCGCAGAAACAACTGCAACGCCTGGGGCTGAAGGTGCCGGCGTCGCGCAAGGTCGAAGGCTTGAGCGTGGCGGCCCAGCAACTGGTGGAAATCGCCAAGGCGCTGACCCTGAACGCACGGCTGCTGATCCTCGACGAACCCACGGCCGCTTTAGGGGGTGAAGAAACCGAGTTGCTGTTCCAGCAGGTCGAACGGCTCAAGGCGGAGGGTGTGTCGTTCATTTACATCAGCCATCGCCTGGAAGAAATCGCGCGTATTGCCGACCGGATCCTGGTGCTGCGCGACGGTCGCCAGATCGCCCTGCACGCCAGCGCCCAGGTGCCGGTGCGCGAGTTGGTGGAGCAAATGGTCGGGCGCAGCCTGGAGCGGATTTTCCCTGCCCTGCAACCGCCCCAGGAACGGGTGATGTTGCAGGTCAAAGGCTTGAGTTGCCGCGAGTTTGCCTTGCACGGCATCGACTTCAGCGTGCGGGCCGGCGAAGTGTTCGGGATTGCCGGGGTGGTCGGCGCCGGGCGAACCGAGCTGGTGCGCACCCTGGCCGGCGCCGCGCACGACATCCAGGGCCATATGCTGCTGGACGGTGAGGTCCGGCGCCTGCGCTCGCCTTTCGAAGCGATCCAGGCCGGCGTGGTGCTGGTGCCCGAAGACCGCAAGCAGCAAGGTGTGGTGGTGGAGCATCGGATCGAAGACAACCTGGTGTATGGCAATACTGACCTGCTGGACAAACGCGGTTGGGTGCTGCCGGGGAAACTTCGCGAATTCGCGCAAACCGCGGTGGCGCGGCTGGGTGTAAAGGGCGCACCGCAGCAGCGGATTTCCAGCTTGTCTGGCGGTAATCAGCAGAAGGTGATCATCGCCAAATGGCTGGCGCGCAACCCGAAGGTTTTTATCCTCGACGAGCCTACCCGCGGCATCGACGTGGGTGCCCGTGCGGCGATTTATGAAGTGATCGCCGACCTGGCCGCCAATGGCATGGCGGTGATTGTGGTCAGCTCGGACCTGGACGAAGTGCTGGGGCTATCTCACCGCGTGATGGTGATGAGCCGCGGCCGGCAGATGGGGATTCTGGAACGTGGTGAAGCAACGCCGGTTTCGGTGATGGAAATGGCTACGGCCTAACGCCGCCCCTGTAGGAGCGAGCTTGCTCGCGAAAAACGCCAACGATAACGCGAGCTTTCTGAGTAAGCGTTTTGTTCTCAGATTTTTCGCGAGCAAGCTCGCTCCTACAGGGACGTTAATGACTAGATGGTGGAGTAAACCCATGCAACTTTTCAGCCTCAACGACCAGGTCGCCTTCGTCACCGGCGCCGGCAGCGGCATCGGCCAGGCCATCGCGGTGGGCCTGGCCGAAGCCGGGGCCGATGTGGCCTGTTTCGACCTGCCGGGCAGCCCCGGTATCGCCAGCACCGTGGAGCGCATCCAGGCCCTGGGCCGTCGTGCCCTGGCACTCAGTGGTACCGTCACCGACCGCGCCGCGCTGGACGCTGCCGTCGCCCATACCGAACGCGAATTGGGTGACCTCAGCGTGGCAGTCAACTGCGCCGGCATCGCCAACGCCCAGGCCGCCGAAGACCTCGAACTGCAACGCTGGCAAACCACCCTGGACATTAACCTCACCGGGATTTTCCTCAGCTGCCAGGCCCAGGCTGCCGTGATGCTGCCACGGGGCAAGGGCGCAATCGTCAACATCGCCTCGATGTCCGGCAGCATCGTCAACCGTGGCCTGTTGCAAGCTCACTACAACACCTCCAAGGCCGGGGTAATTCACCTGAGCAAAAGCCTGGCGATGGAATGGGCCGACAAGGGCCTGCGGGTCAATTGCATCAGCCCCGGCTACACCGCCACGCCGATGAACTCGCGCCCGGAAGTGGCCGACCAGGTGAAGATTTTCGAACAGACCACGCCCATGGGCCGAATGGCCAGCGTTGAAGAAATGGTCGGCCCGGCGATTTTCCTGGTCAGCCAGGCGTCGTCTTTCTGCACCGGCGTCGACCTGTTGGTCGATGGCGGTTTTGTCTGCTGGTAACCCACTGGAGCCTTTTTCATGTCACGTTCTTCTGCACAGCGTTTTAGCGGTAAAACCATCGTCATCACCGGCGCCTGCCGTGGCATCGGCGCCGGCATTGCAGAGCGCTTCGCCCAGGAAGGCGCCAACCTGGTGATGGCCTCCAACGACCTCGAAAGGGTCACCTTCACCGCCGAGCAATTGGCCAGGGAATATTCGGTCGACGCCCTCGCGCTCGCCATCGACGTTACCAGCGAAAGCGATATCGAAAGGCTCTACCGCGACGCCCATGCACGCTTTGGCAGCATCGATGTGTCGGTGCAAAACGCTGGCATCATCACCATCGACCACTTCGACAAAATGCCCCGCGCCGACTTCGACAAGGTCCTGCAAGTCAATACCACCGGTGTGTGGCTGGGTTGTCGGGAAGCCGCCAAGTACATGGTCAAGCAAGGCAGCGGGCGGCTGATCAACACCTCCTCCGGCCAGGGCCGCCAGGGTTTCATCTACACCCCGCACTACGCCGCGAGCAAAATGGGGGTGATCGGTATCACCCAAAGCCTGGCGCTGGAACTGGCGCGGCACAACATCACCGTCAACGCCTTTTGCCCCGGCATCATTGAAAGCGAAATGTGGGACTACAACGACCGGGTGTGGGGCGAAATCCTCAGCACTGACGAAAAACGCTACGGCAAAGGCGAATTGATGGCTGAATGGGTCAAGAACATTCCGCTGCGCCGCGCCGGCAAACCGTCGGATGTTGCGGGCCTGGTGGCGTTTCTGGCCTCGGATGACGCGGCCTACCTCACCGGCCAGGCGATCAACATCGACGGCGGCCTGATCATGTCGTAACGAGCGTCGCCGGTTTGGTATCCTCACCGGCTATTGATGTCATTGACTGAGGCCTTCATGAGCCAGATCGAAGAACAGCGCCTGATCACCAAGATCGCCAGCCTCTATTATGAAGAAGGGCTCAAGCAGTCCGAGATTTCCGAACAGCTCGATTTGTCCCAATCCTTCATCAGCCGCGCCCTGCGCCGGGCGTTGCAGGAAGGCGTGGTAAAAATCACCGTGATGCGCCTGCAAGGCCTGCACCTGGAGCTGGAAACCCAGTTGCAGCGCCGCTATGGCGTGCGCCGGGTGATCGTGGTCGAGGCCACCGAACCGGGTAACGATGAAAGCATCAAGCAAGCCATCGGCTCGGCCGCCGCGCATTACCTGGAAACCAGCCTGTCGCCCCAGGACCACATCGGCATCTCGTCGTGGAGCAGCACCATTCGCGCGATGGTCAGCCATCTGCATGCACAACCGGGTAAGCAAGGCGCCCAGGAAGTGGTGCAATTGCTTGGCGGCGTCGGCAACAAAGGCGCGTTTGAAGCCACCTTATTGACCCAGCGCCTGGCCACCCTGCTCAATTGCCCGGCGTTCCTGCTGCCTTCGCAAAGCATTGAACAATCGGTGGAGAGCAAACAGCGCATCGTCGAGATGGAAGAGGTCAAGGAAGTGCTCCAGCGCTTCGACAGCATCACCCTGGCGATTGTCGGCATCGGCGACCTGGAGCCTTCGCAACTGCTGCGCAACAGCGGCAACTATTACACCGAAGACATGTTGCGCCTGTTGGCCGAGCGCGGCGCGGTGGGTGATATCTGCCTGCGCTACTTCGACGCCCAGGGGCAGCCGGTACTGGAAGAAGACGAAGAATTCGTGGTCTCGGTGGCCCTGCCCAAATTGCGTTCGATCCAGCGCGTGCTGGGCATGGCCGGTGGGCCGAACAAGGTCCAGGCGATTCGTGGCGCACTCAAGGGTGGCTACCTGGACATTCTGATTACCGACCTGGACACCGCACACGCCTTGAACAACTAACCCTCTCTAGGAGATTGCACGCCCATGGCTTCCAAACTTGAACAACTCAAAGCCTTTACCACCGTGGTCTGCGACACCGGCGACCTGGAAGCCATCAGCCGCCTGCGCCCCGTTGACGCCACCACCAACCCTTCCCTGCTGCTCAAGGCCGCCAGCATCGCGCAGTACAACGAGTTGCTGCGCAGCGCCGTAGCCCAGGCCAAGGGTGATATCGGCCTGGCCGGCGACCGGTTTGCGGTGTCGGTGGGTTGCGGCATCCTCAAGGCAATTCCGGGGCGTATCTCGACGGAAGTCGATGCGCGCCTGTCCTTCGACGAGGATGCGCTGTGGGCCAAGGCCAACCAGTTGATCGCCCTGTACGACCAGGCTGGCGTGAGCCGCGACCGGGTGCTGATCAAGCTGGCCTCGACCTGGGAAGGTATCCGCACCGCCGAGCGCCTGGAAAAGGCCGGCATCCAGACCAACCTGACGCTGCTGTTTTCCTTTGCCCAAGCGGCTGCCTGTGCTGACGCCGGGGTGTTTTTGATCTCGCCTTTCGTGGGCCGCATTTATGACTGGTACCGCAAGAACACCGGGCTGGATTACACCGGGGCAGAAGATCCGGGGGTTCAATCGGTGACGCGGATCTACAACTATTACAAGGCGAACGCGATCCAGACAGTGGTCATGGGGGCGAGCTTCCGCACGGTGAGTCAGATCGAGCAGTTGGCTGGGTGTGATCGGCTGACGATCAGTCCGGACTTGCTGCAAAAGCTGGATGAGGACCAGGGGGTTCTGGAGCGCAAACTCGTGCCGGGCGCGGTGGGTGAGGCGCGGCAGAACCTTAGCGAGGCGCAGTTTCGCTGGGCGTCCAATGAAGATGCAATGGCGACCGAGAAACTGGCGGAGGGGATTCGCCAATTTGCGCGGGACCAGGAGAAGCTGGAGGCGGTGCTCGCGGAGTTGTGATTGGTTCCACTCTTACAGCGGGTCACTTTTGTAGGGAAGAGCTGCGGTCAGGGCGGAACCATAGGAGGCCGTTACCGCAGCAACGGATATGTACCTTAATGACAGCACCCAATAATAAAAATATATAATCTTAAAAAGCAACATTATAACCACATATTATAATTAGCTTATTCCAAAAAAGAATTTCACTCATGTTTTTTATAGTATTACCTTCACTTCACTGACCGACCCCATGCCTGGCGGAGGACACATCCACCACGACCAGGAGTCGCCCATCATGAGTAAACGTCAGCTGCCTTTTGGCGCTGTTCTGACCGCCTGCGCCCTGGCACTGAGCCTTGTCAGCTGCTCGCCTTCGGGGGACAAAAACCCGGCCGGCAAAACCCTCAACATCGCATTCTTCGGCGACAACACCACACTGGTGAGCGTCGACCCCTTCCAGGTCTACTGGCTTGAACACCGGGTACTGCTGCGCAACGTCGCCGAATCCCTCACCGACCAGGACCCCGCAACCGGCAAGATCATTGCCTGGCTGGCAAAAAGCTGGGAAGTCAGCGACGACGCCCTGACCTACACCTTCCATCTGCGCGACGACGTGACCTTCAGCAACGGCGAGCGCTTCGATGCCAGGGCGGTCAAGACCGCCTTCGACAGCAACAAGGCGCTGGCCACCGAATTGCCGGCTACCTTCGGCGCCACTTACCTGGCTGGCTACGATCACGCCGAAGTAGTCGACGACTTCACCGTCAAGCTGGTGCTCGCCAAACCGAATGCAGGTTTCCTGCAAGCCACTTCCACCACCAACCTGTCGATCCTCGCGCCCGCGTCCTATGCCCTCAGCGCCAAAGAGCGGTCGCTCGGCAAGATCATCGGTACCGGGCCTTTCGTGCTGCAAAGCTATACGCCGGAAGTCGGCGCGCACCTGACCAAGCGCAAGGGTTACGCCTGGGCCTCGGCCAATATGAAGAACCAGGGCGAAGCGCACCTGGATGCGGTAGACATCAGCTACATCCCGGAAGAGAGCGTGCGCAACGGCTTGTTCCTGCAAGGCAAGGCCGACATCCTGTGGCCGCGCAACCCATTCTCGGAAGTTGACCTGAAACTATTGCAGTCCAAGGGCGCGACCATTCAAAGTCGCTCGCTGCCAGGCCCGGCGCTGAACCTGTACCCCAACACCCGTGGCGAGCGTGCACTGGCCGACAAGCAAGTGCGCCTGGCGCTGCAAAAATCCATCGACCGCAAGAGCTACGCGAGCACCGTCTACAACGCTGAGTTTCCGGTGGTGGATGGCATCTTCGATGTGACCACGCCCTACTTCAAAAGCCAGGGCCCCAAGCTGGTCTACGACCCGAAGGGTGCCGAGCAGATTCTGGATGCAGCCGGCTGGACCAAGGGCGCAGACGGTTACCGGCAGAAAAACGGCAAGCGCCTGAGCCTGAGCTACAACATCAGCCCGGCTGAAACTGCCGGAGACGTGCTGATTCAGGACCAATTGCGCAAGGTCGGTATCGACCTGAAACTCAGCGTGGTAACCCGTGCCGAGTGGATCGCCAACAACTCCGCAGGCAACTACGACCTGACAATCAACTACATGACCCGCGCCGACCCGATCATCCTGCAAACCATCCTCGATCCACGTACCGCCAACAGCGCAACCCTGGCCACCAATATCTACGAGCCACAGGTGCTGGACCAGGCCAAAGGTTTGTTCGACGCAGGGATAACCGCCACCCAAAGCCAACAGCGCGCCGACGCCTATGGCAACCTGCAAGACTTGTTGATCAATGAGGGCTCGGCGTTCCCGATCTACGAACGCGTCTGGCAGGCGGCCACCTCGTCGAAGGTCAAGAACTTCCACTGGACGGCCGAGGGCTTCGCGCTGCTGGGTGATATCGAGATCGGTACGCCATGACTCGCTACCTGATGGGCCGCGTCGGGCAGGCAATCCTGGTGTTGTGGGGTGCCTACAGCATTACCTACTTCATTCTTTACCTGCTGCCGGGCGACACGCTGTCGATCATGCTCAGTGCCTCGGGCATTGAGGCCGACGCGCTTTCTGTCGAGGACCTCGCCAAGGCCCGCGCCTACTACGGCCTGGATAAAGGCCTGTTCGAGCAATACTTCGACCTGCTGTTGGGGGCCTTGCACGGTGACTTTGGCCAGTCGCTTTCACTCAACCGCCCGGTGGCCGAACTGTTGGTCGAACGCCTGCCGCAGACCTTGTCCCTGGCCGGGCTGGCCATCGTGTTGTCGCTGCTCGGCGGAATCGGCCTGGCCTACCTGGCCGCCTATGTGCGCTGGAAACCGTTGAAGGTTGCGCTGGCGCGACTGCCCTCCCTGGGATTTTCGGTGCCGGTGTTCTGGATGGGCCTGTTGTTGATCCAGGTCTTTGCGTTCGGTCTTGGCTGGTTTCCGGCCACCGGTAGCCGAGGCTTTGAAAGCCTGGTGCTGCCGGCGGTTACCCTGGCGATCCCGAGTGCGGCGGTGTACGCCCAGGTACTGCAGCGCAGTTTCCAGGGTGTGTGGAACCAATCCTATATCACCACGGCTTTCGCCAAGGGACTGAGCCGTGGCCAGGTCCAGGCGCGCCATGGGTTCAAGAACGCGGCCCTGCCGATCCTTACCCTGATCGGCTTGCAAGTCGGCAATACGGTCTCCGGTGCGGTGCTGGTGGAAACCATCTTCGCCCGTTCGGGGATTGGCCGACTGGCCCAGGAAGCGGTATTGCGCCAGGACATTCCGGTGGTGCTGGCCATCGTCTCCGTCTCGGCGGCGGCGTTCGTCGTGGTGAACCTGCTGGTGGACCTGCTCTACCCCTGGTTCGACCCTCGAATTTCCCACACACCCAAGGTGTCCTGACGATGACCACTACCGATACCCGTCTTGAACAAAACCTTGGTCGCACGGCGATTCCCGCGCACCGTAGCGAACCCCTCTGGCGACGCCGCAGTCGCCTGCAACGCGCCACTGCGACGGTGGTGCCGTTGCTGCGCCGGCCGGGTTTTACGCTAGCGCTGCTGATCGTATTGTTCGCCCTGGCTGCTGCAGTGGTGCCGCAACTCCTGACCAGTTTCGACCCGTATGCCACCTCCCCAATCGACAAGCTCAGCGCGCCCAACCTTATCCATTGGTTCGGCACCGATGAGCTGGGGCGCGACCTGTTTACCCGTGTGGTCTACGGCGCCAGCCTGTCGGTGCAGGCGGCCTTCCTGGCGGTCGGTATCGCGCTGGTGGGCGGGCTGGGGCTGGGCATCCTGTCGGGCTTTGCCGGTGGCCGTATCGACTCGGTGATCATGCGTTTCGTCGATGTGCTGCTGGCCCTGCCCGGCTTGCTGTTGGCCCTGGCCATCGTCACCGCCATCGGTTTCGGCACCTTGCCGGTGGCCATCGCCGTGGGCGTCGGGATTATTCCGGGGTTCGCACGCACTACCCGCGCCGAAGTGCTGCGGGTCAAGACCCTGCCCTACGTCGAAGCCGCACGCCTGGGCGGCGCCAGCTGGAGCCGTACCTTGCTCAGGCACATCCTGCCCAATGCATGGGGCCCGGTGGCGGTACTCGCCACCCTGGATTTCGGCGCCGCGATCCTCGCCACAGCCGGCTTGAGTTTTCTCGGGTTTGGCGCCGCACCGCCGGCAGCGGAATGGGGCACGTTGATCGCCAACGGCCGGCACTTCCTGATCACCGCGCCGTGGGTTTCATTGCTGCCCGGCCTGTTCCTGGTCGCCGTGGTGTTCAGCCTCAACCACATCGCACGTACGTTCGAGGAGAGCCAACGATGAGCGCCAGCAACCTGCTGATCGATATTCGCCAGCTCAGTGTCTGCTACCGCTCCGGCGGGCAGATTAACCCGGCGGTGCAGAGCCTGTCGTTTTCGCTCGCCCAGGGCGAGACGGTGGCGATTGTCGGCGAGTCCGGCTCGGGCAAATCGACCCTGGCCAACGCCATCCTCGGCCTGCTGCCCGAGAACGCGCAGATTACCGGCGGGCAATTGTGGGTGGAAGGCAGCGACCTGACCCACGCCAGCGAACGCCAGAAACGCCAACTGCGCGGGCGCACCATCGGCCTGGTCCCGCAGGACCCGATGGTCAGCCTCAACCCGACCCTGCGTGTCGGCCAGCAGATCGCCGAAGCGCTGATCCTGGCCAAAGGCAAGCGCTACCCGGCGGTCGATGCCGACGTTGTCGAATTGCTGCAACACGTGGGTATCGACAAGCCGGTGCTACGCGCCCGCCAGTATCCCCACGAGCTGTCCGGCGGCATGCGCCAGCGCGTGCTGATCGCCATTGCCCTGGCCGGCAACCCGCGCCTGATCATCGCCGATGAACCCACCAGCGCGTTGGACGTTACGGTGCAGCGCAAGATTCTCGATCACCTGCAACGCCTGGTCAGTGAGCGCGGGATTTCCCTGTTGATCATCACCCATGACCTGGGCGTGGCAACCGATAGAGCCGACCGAATCCTGGTGATGAAACAAGGCGAGCTGGTCGAACAAGGGCCGCCTCGCCAGATCCTCGATGCCCCCACCCACCCCTACACCCAGGCGCTGATTGCCGCCGCACCCGCGTTCGCCAAGCGCCGCGAGCCACTGGCCAACCCTGACTGGGCGGCGCTTGCCAAGCCGATACTGAGCCTGCAAAACGTCGGTAAAAACTTCGCACTGCCCAAGGTCAAAGGGCAAGACAACAGCTTCCAGGCTCTGGAAAACCTCAGCCTGGACGTCTACCCCGGCCAAACGCTGGCCATCGTCGGCGAATCCGGCTCGGGCAAAAGCACCGCGCTGCGCATCGCATTGGGCCTGGAGAAACCGACGCGGGGCAGCGTCTGGTTCGAGCAACAAGAGGTCACCCACCTGAGCTGGCGCGACTTCCGCCCGCTGCGCCAGCGCATACAACTGGTGCAGCAAAACCCCTTCGCCGCCCTCGACCCGCGCTTCACCGTGTTCGACAGCATCGTCGAGCCGCTGGAATCATTCGGGTTGCTCAAGGGCGCCGCGCTGGAACAGGCGGCGCGGGAGTTGATCAGCCGAGTACACCTGCCCGTGAGCTTTCTGGATCGCCTGCCCCGCGAGCTTTCCGGTGGCCAGTGCCAACGCGTCGCCATCGCCAGGGCACTGGCCCTGCAACCTGACCTGCTGCTGCTCGACGAACCGGTCAGCGCGCTCGATGTGTCGGTGCAGGCGCACATTCTCGAGCTGCTTGAAGAACTGCAACGCGAGATGGGCATCGCTTATGTGCTGGTGTCACATGACCTGTCGGTGGTCGCCAACTTTGCTCACCAGGTACTGGTGTTGCGCAATGGCCAAGTGGTCGAACAGGGGTCTGTGGATCAGATCTTCAGCCGGCCTGCCAATGACTACACCCGCGAGCTGATCAATGCGATTCCTGGCCGGCAAAAAGTAGCAATGACTGGCTGAGTATCAAGAGCGGTGTTTTCCTGTAGGAGCAAGCTTGCTCGCGAAGGGCTTGAGAACGCCGCGGTTATCCAGCAAACACGCGTTATCGTTAACGTTCTTCGCGAGCCAGCTCGCTCCTACAGAGGACCTATCAGCCTCTGGCAATTTCCGGCACCAGCAGCCATTCGGCGCTGTCGTTCCAGACGTCCATGTGGGTGATCTTGCCGTTGCGCACTTCGAAGCGGTCCAGGTAACGATTGCCCGAAAAGCTGCGACCGTCCGGCCATTCGCCGAACAGCGTGCCGTTGGAATACACCACCGTATGGTCGCCACGGTCCATCCAGTCGAAATTCCCCAGGGCTTTCTTGATCCAGGCGTAGCGCGAACCGTTGAACGCGGTGATCGCCTGGGGATTGGGCATGGCCCTTCCACCGGTGAAGGTGATCTTTACGTCGTCACTCATGAACGTCGCGGCACGGACCGGATCAGGGGCCATGGAAGCCTCCAGAAAATTGCTAACAATCTGCACATCTTTATTGATTTCAGACATCGCTAAAACTCCTGACTCGCGGATATTACCGGTTATTGAAGATGCCTCCACACGGTGCAAGCTGCTTTAATTTGGAGCGTAAACAGGCAACAAATGCAGTAAACACAGTGATTTGGCCGGTGTTTGTGACTGGCATCCTACTTGCTAGCAATAAATATGCAACTGCTAGCAATCAGGAGAATACACATGGCCATCCGGCTTCCAAACTTGCAACGTCTGCTGTTTCCCGTGGCTGCGGCAGTCACGCTCAACCTGGCAATGTTCGGTGGCGCGCAAGCGGCCGAACCGCCGATCAAGGTCGGCCTGGTGGCCGCCCTTTCCGGCCAATCGGCCAAGTCCGGCGAAGCCCTGACGCGCGGCCTGACTATGGCTATCAATGAGGTCAACGCCAGCGGCGGAGTGCTCGGGCGCCAACTGGAACTGGTGCGCCGGGACGACGAAAGTAACCCGTCCAAAGGCATGCTCGCCGCACGTGAACTGGTGCAGCGAGAAAAAGTCGCCGTACTGTTTGGCGGCCTCGATACGCCGGTTTCCCTGGCCATCGTGCCGCTGGCCAATCAGTTGAAAGTGCCGTTCATGGGCATCTGGGCTGCCGGTACGAAAATCACCGAGAACGGCGCTGCGGACAACTATGTGTTCCGGGTTTCCGCCGTCGATGAGCTGGTGGACGAAGCACTGGTGAAATACGGCGTCGACCACGGCATGAAGAAGCCGGGGATGATCCTCATCAACAACCCGTGGGGTGAGTCCAACGAGGCTGGCTTCAAGCGCGCCCTGGAAGAACGCGGCCTGGCCAACGCCGGTGTCGAGCGTATCCAGGACAGCGACCTGGACGTGGTGCCGCAACTGACCCGCTTGAAAAACGCCGGTGCCGACACCCTGTTGATGGTCGGTAACGTCGGGCCCTCGGCACAGGTGGTCAAGTCCCTGGACCGGATGGGCTGGGACGTGCCGGTGGTGTCTCACTGGGGCCCGGCCGGTGGTCGCTTCGGCGAGCTGGCGGGACCTAACGCTTCTCGCGTGCACTTCATCCAGACCTACGTGTTCACCGAGCACAACAGCGCCAAGGGTGATGCCCTGCTCGCTGCGCTGAAAACTACCTATCCGCAGATCAAGACCCTGGCTGACGTGACCCCGGCAGTCGGGATTGCCAACGCGTATGACGCACTGCACCTGGCCGCGCTGGCCATCGAGAAAGCCGGCAGCACCGATGGCAAGGCGGTACGCGATGGGTTCTACGCCATCAGCGATTACGACGGCTTGATCAAGCACTACCAGCAACCGTTCACCGTCACCAAACATGACGCGCTGGGGCCTGACGACTATGTGTTCACGCACTTCGTCAACGACCAAATCGTACCGCTCGCGCCCAAGGAATAAGCCATGTTCACCGCCGCTATCATCACCGGCCTCGGGCTGGGCAGCATGTACGCGTTGCTGGCGTTGGGGTTTCACCTGACCTACGTCGTCTCGCGCACCGTCAACTTTGCCCAGGGCAGCGCCATGATGGTCGGCGCGGTGCTGGGCTACACCTTCTGCATCACCTGGGGCTGGTCGTTGTGGCTGGCCCTGCCGCTGACGCTGCTCCTCTGTGCGCTGTACGGCCTGATCATCGAACGCTGGCTGGTACGGCCCTTCCACAGTCGCGGCTCACAGGCCTGGCTGATGGCAACGGTGGCGGGCGGCATTCTGGTGGACAACCTGGCGTTGTTTACCTTCGGCAAGGAGCCGCGCCAGTTTGAAAGCAGCCTGGTCAACCTGAATGTCGACGTACTGGGCAGCAGCGTCGGCGTACTGCAATTGCTGATTCCGCTGGCAGGCGCGGCCATCGCCCTGGCGCTGTACCTGGTGCGGCGTTACACGCGGCTGGGCAAGGTGCTGGAAGCCTGCGTGCAGAACCCACGGGCGGCGATGTTGATGGGGATCAACGTCAACCGTGTGGTGGCCGTTGCCTTTGCGGTGTCCACGGTATTTGCGGGGGTGGCGGGCTTGTTGATTGCGCCGCTGTTCAGCGTCAACGCGGAGATGGGCATGTTGTTCGGCCTGAAAGCCTTTGCGGTGGCAATCCTTGGCGGCATCAGCAGCGCGGGTGGGGTGTTCGCTGCCGGGCTGATGTTCGGCCTGGCTGAAGCCTTGATCACGTTGTACCTCGGCTCGGCATTCACCCAGATCTTGACGTTTGCGCTGGTCATCCTCGCGCTGGCGATTCGTCCCAACGGTCTGTTCGGCAGCCAGGCATTGGTAAAAGTATGAAAAACCTCAACACACTCGCCGCACCGGTCTTTATTGCGCTGCTCGCTATCGTCTGCGGCGTGATGGCATTCACCCTCGACAGCTATTCACTCCTGGTGTTTACCCTCTGCGCCCTCGCAGCGGTGGTCGGGGTGGGCCTGAATATCCTGATCGGCTTGAGCGGGCAGATTTCCTTCGGGCATATCGCCTTCTATGCCATCGGCGCCTATGTATCGGCGCTGCTGACCCTGGCCGGCTGGCCGTTGTGGCTGGCGCTGCCGGTGGCCGGTGCGGTGGCCGGGCTGATCGGCGCGCTGTTGGCGATTCCCGCACTCCGGGTCAGCGGCCCGTACCTGGCGATGATCACCATTGCGTTTGCCTTTGTGGTGCATCACAGCCTGATCGAATGGCGCGACGTGACCGGCGGCTCCAATGGTTTGATGGGGATCCCGCTGCCGGAATTTGCCGGGCTTGATCCCGCCGTGCTCCTTGCACTGCTGGCCTCCGCGCTGATGATTGGCGCCCTGCTGTTTTATCAGCGCCTGAGCCACAGCAGTTGGGGCAAGGCCCTGCGCGCAGTGAAGGCCTCGGAAATTGCCGCGCGCTCACTGGGCTTCAATCCGGTGATCAGCAAGACCCTGGCGTTTGCCTTGTCGGCGGCGCTCACCGGGCTGGCGGGCGGCTTGCTCGCGCCTTTGCTGATGTTCATCAACCCCGAGTCCTTCCCGTTCTCGCAGTCGATTTTGTTTGTGCTGGCGGTGATCGTCGGCGGTAGCGGCATGCTGTTCGGGCCGCTGATTGGCGCACTGTTGATTGTGCTGGTGCCGGAGTTGCTGTCGGATTTTGCCGAATACCGTTTGCTGATCTTTTCCGTGCTCCTGCTGCTGGTGCTGTGGATCGCGCCCAACGGCCTGCTGGGCGCCATCGCCCGGCGCTGGATCAAACCGCCGCGCTTGCTGCCTTCGACGCAGATCAATCACGCACGCATCGCGGCCCATTTGCGCAGCCGTGGCCCGTCTTCAGGCCTACGGGTGACGGACATCGGGATTCGCTTTGGCGGTGTGCAGGCCGCGCAACACGTCAGCCTGCATGCACCGGCTGGCAGCATCACCAGCATCATCGGCCCCAACGGCGCGGGTAAAACCACGGTGCTGAATATGATCAGCGGGTTTTACACGCCGGACAGCGGCCAGATCGAACTGCAACAGCCGCTGGCAGGTTTGCCCGCCTGGAAAAGCGCGCGCGCTGGAATCGCCCGCACTTATCAAACCACCCTGCTGTTCGGCGAAATGTCGGTGCTGGACAACGTGCTGGTGGCCATGCAGAAGGGTCGCCTGGGCCTGCCGTTCAGTCTTCCAACCGATGAGCAGCGAAGCCTGGCGCTGGACCTGCTGGCACTGGTGGGCTACCGCGGCGAAGTGAATATTGCCGCCGAGGACCTGCCCCATGTGGACCGCCGCCTGGTGGAAATCGCCCGCGCGCTGGCCACTGCACCTGCGGTGTTGCTGCTGGACGAACCGGCAGCGGGCCTCAGCCGCCGAGATACCGATGAACTGGCCTTGTTGTTGCGCACGCTGGCGGACTTTGGCCTCACGGTGATTCTGGTGGAGCACGACATGGCATTGGTGATGTCGGTGTCCGAGCACCTGTTGGTGCTCGATGCGGGCAAACCTATCGCGTCGGGCCCGCCGGCTGAAATCCGTCAGAACCCGCAGGTGATCGCCGCCTACCTGGGCGGCACCGATTACCAGGCCACCCCTCGCGAACACGCCTGGAACGGCAGCCGCTATGCGCGCTTGTACGTCAAGGACCTGGTGATCGACTACGGTGCGTCCGCGGTGGTGAACAAGGTCAACCTGGTGGTCAATCCCGGCGAGTTGGTGGCGATTCTCGGCGCGAACGGCGCGGGCAAATCGAGCATCCTGCAATGCCTGGCGGGCCTGCACCGTGCCAGCAGCGGCAGCATCCTGCTGGATAACGAAAACATCGAACAGGCCAATGCCAGCATCGTCGCCGCGAAAGGCCTGGCACTGGTACCGGAGGGCCGCCAGGTATTTCCTTACCTGAGCGTGCGCGACAACTTGTTGCTCGGGGGCTATTCGCGCGGCGAAGCCTTCGATGCCGAGGCTGAAATAGAGGCCATCCTCAAGCGCTTCCCGCGCCTGCGCGACCGCATCGACAACCCCGCTGGCCTGCTTTCCGGTGGCGAACAACAAATGGTCGCGGTGGGTCGCGGCCTGATGGCCAAGCCAAAACTCCTGCTGCTGGACGAACCCTCGCTGGGCCTCTCGCCCGCCATGATCGGTGAGCTGTACGACGCACTGGCCGCCCTGCGCGACGAGGGCGTGACTATCCTGCTGGTGGACCAAATGGCCAATCTGGCGCTGCAAGTGGCTGACCGTGCTTATGTGCTGGAAACCGGCAGCATTGTTAAGGCCGGCAGCGCCGCAGAGTTGCGCGATGATAAAGAACTGGCGGCTGCCTACCTGGGTGAAGGGGCCGCCGCATGAAGGCCTTGAAGATCATCAATGCGCGGCTGGGCGCTGATCAGCGTGATACCGAGTTGTATGTCGAGAACGGTTACTTCGTCGCCGCGTTCAGCCCGCAGACCTGCCACTGGGAAACCCTTGATCTGCAGGGCCAACTGATGATGCCTGGGTTGATCGAAACCCATATCCACCTGGACAAGGCGTGCATCATGCAGCGCTGCCACCTGCATGAAGGCACGTTGGCCGAGGCTGTGGCGCAAACCCGTGCAGCCAAGGCCGAGTTCACCGAAGACGATGTTTATCGGCGCGGCGCTCAGGTACTCGACAAGGCGATTGTTCAAGGCACGACGCACATGCGAACCCATGTCGAGCTGGACCCGCAGATCGGCCTGACCGGGTTCAATGCGATTCGCCGCCTGCAAGCGGATTACGCCTGGGCGATCAGCCTGGAAATCTGCGTGTTCCCCCAGGAAGGCCTGCTGAACAATCCGGGGACCGAGGCGCTGTTGTGCCAGGCGCTGGAAAGCGGCGCCACTGTGCTCGGCGGCTGCCCCTACATGGACAGCGACCCGAATGGGCAGATTCAGCGTTTGTTCGAACTGGCGGTGCGCTACGACTGCGACCTGGACTTGCACCTGGATTTCGACCTGAACCCTGAAGGCATGACGGTGATGGAAGTGGCGCGTTGCACCCGGCTGCATGGTTGGGGTGGTCGGGTCACCATTGGCCATGTGACCAAGCTGTCGACCTTGGCCAAGGAGCCATTGACCGTGCTCGGCCTGCACCTGGCCGAGGTCGGCGTGCAGGTGACCTGTCTGCCCAGTACTGACCTGTTCCTGATGGGGCGCGAGGTGTTTCACAACAAACCCAGGGGGGTGGCGCCGCTGGAGCATTTGCATGCGTGCGGGGTGACGTGTTCGGTGTCGACCAATAACGTTGGTAATCCGTTTACGCCGTATGGGGATGTTTCGTTGGTGCGCCAGGCGAATCTGTTTGCCAATGTCAGTCAGATGGGGACGGTGGCGCAATTGCTGCAATGCCTGGCGTGGGTTTCCAGTGAGTCGGCGCGGTTGCTGAGGTTGAGCGATTACGGGTTGCTGCCGGGGTGTCGGGCGGATTTTATTGTGTTTGATGTGGTCTCGGCGGCGGCGGTTATTGCTGAGATCAGTGCGCCGGTGATGGGGTTCAAGGGGGGGCGGCAGACGTTCAGGCGGCCGGTTGGGGAGTTGCTGGGGCCTGAGGGCTGGGTTGATTGAGTGAGTGAGTGAATATCCGTTGCTGCGGTGATGGCTTCGATTGGTTCCGCCCTTACGGCGGCTCACTTTTGATAGAGCGCAAAAGTAAGCAAAACGCTCTTGCCCCACCACTCGGCACCTCGCTAATGCTC